>Ga0208373_1000818_pt1 | contig 47947 bp, 54 predicted proteins | sample RifOxyC2_FD_184036 | JGI IMG/M metagenome (GOLD analysis project Ga0208373, IMG submission 184036) | Soil microbial communities from Rifle, Colorado - Rifle Oxygen_injection C2 (SPAdes) | ecosystem: Environmental > Terrestrial > Deep subsurface > Rock core/Sediment | place: Rifle, Colorado...
ATTCCGATAGAGTATTTAGCCAAAGATTATTAGTATTCTCTTCCTTCACTTATTATTATAGAATCTAGGGTTTATAAAACATGGCATTTAATTTTGCGGTAAGCTCTAAAAATACAAACGGAGCACCATTGCCTGCAAATATTGCTGACCCTGAGAAATATCTTATTCTTGATGGAAGAACATACGGAGGTTATAGTTGTCCAGATATGCTCGTGTCTATGGAAAAAAGTTATCATGGAAAAGATTGGAATCAAGCTCAAGATGCATTGCACCAAAATGGCGAAACAATGCTCACCATAAGGCAATTTGCAGATTTCCTTAATTTGCTTAAATCTGGAAAAGCCTATGATGGAAGAGGAAAAGCAGTTGATGGAAAGAGATTAACTTCTATTTTAAATGAAATTGTTAAAGTTAGAGATCCTTGGAGGTCTGAATGGCTAGATGCCCAATTTGGGGAAGGAACGATTTCATATCATATTATTGAAAACCAGATGTTAAAGAAAATAGAAGAACCTTTGGCAGATTATCTTAGTTCAGATAAACAGATAAGCATGGCAGACTGGCTCAAAAATGCAAATCAGCATGGATTGCCAAGAGCAAATGCAAAAGCAGGAAATTTATATTATTTTGCTCCTGTTAAAGGGAGAGTCGCGAGGTTCTACGCGAATTCGGTCGGGGCTTACTTGGGCTGCGGCTGGGATCCGTCTTACTCGAATTCCGATCTCGGGGTACGTGCAGCGCGCAAAAAAATTTAGAATTTTAATTTAACTTGTCATGAACCAATCTATATATTCTATTTCGACAATATTTATAAACTTTAAAGATTTTAGGATGAGGTAAGCAAACAAAAATTATACGGTTCCACTGGAACTGGTCATAAAAGTCTCTTGGGCTGTTGGGCCATTTAGCAAAGATTATAAGCCTCAAACCTCTTTAGTAGATATGAAAAGAGTAAGGCAAGATAAAAAAAGAGATTGGATATTCTGGGCTCCAAGAATATTATCCATAATCTTTATTTTGTTTATTGCACTGTTTTCTCTAGATGTTTTTGGAAATGGCTATGGTTTCTGGGGAACTCTTCTTGCATTTCTAATGCACAACATCCCCGTCTTCATTTTAATAATTGTTTTGTGTATCTCCTGGAAATATGAAATAGTTGGCGGAATAGCTTTCATCTTAGCAGGATTAGCTTATATAATATTAAACATTATTACTATCTCAATGGATGGATTTCAATGGTACTATTTATCCTGGATAATACAAATTTCAGGAATTGCATTTGTCATAGGAATTTTATTTTTAATCAATTGGAAAAGAAAAAAGAGAAAGGAGGTGAAAAATGGCAGATAAAAAAGGTTCTAAAAATCAATGCATTGGTATTTATTCAGGTTGTTCGAGTCATTCGGGAAATGCAGTTTACGGCCTAGGATTCATAGGCTCAGCAATTTATTATATCTCCACCGCAACAGGTTTTTGGATGGGTGTTCTTGGAGTTTTAAAGGCAATAGTTTGGCCTGCATTTTTGGTATTTGAATTGTTGAAGTTCTTGGCAATGTAAATACTAATAATTTTTTATTTTTATTTTTTTAACAAACTAGATATTTTTCTTAACATAATCTAAAACAACATCAATTTCTTCCTGAAGAGACATATCTGTGGCGTCCAGAATAAAATCATAGTTGCTCATATCCAGCATATCAACATCATAGTGCTTTAGATATCTTCTCTTTTCAATTTGTTGTCTTTCTATTACTGCGTTGAGTACTTCACTCTCAGTTTTGTATTGTTTTTCCTGAGCTCTTTTTCCACTTTGAATATCTCTCCATGTCCTCTCAGCCGCTTTTCTAGGATCCGTTTTAAGAAATACTTTAAGTGAATTGGGGATAAAGTGAAACCCTATTCTAGAGTCAATAACAAAATTATCTTCCTTCTTTGCCAATTCTTCAGTTCTTCTATCTATTTCATGATCTATCTTAATATCCCTTTCAGACTCCCTTGTCAGTTCTATCAACGAAATTCCTCTTTCCTGAGCCATCTCTCTCATAAAATCTCCTGCAGAATAATGTTTATAGTTCAAAGCCTTCGCAATGGCTTTTCCCACACTGGACTTTCCGCTTCCAGGGTCACCTGCAATTGTTATTATCATTATTCTCACAGGTTAAGAGGGTTTTAAAATATTTAGGATATTGTTTGTAATGTTTGATTTAATAAAATTGAAGAAAAGAGAGTATGAATATCTATTGATAATCAAAATAAAAAATAAATTTATTTACACTACCGAATCTTCACAGGCTTTGGCAGCATTATCCCATCTATTTTGCCATCCCCATGAAGGCCCAAATTCATCTTTGGTTGAACCATAATACACTATTCCTACTCCGCCCATACATGCTAATCTTCCACCGGGTGTGGCAACTCCAAGATCTAGTGTTTCGTTTTTTCTTCTTTGTATTGGCTCTCCCAATTCAACTGAAACGAAATATGCAGAATGATGATAATCATTGTTGTTTGCGTATTTATGCACAAACAATCTTCCAAGGTCCCTTTTTAATTTTGGATCACGGCTAGGATGACCCACGGGAGCATCTTTTATAAGATGAAATAAGGCAAGAGCTTCATCTGGCTTCTCATCAACCATTTTTCTCAACTCAGCATAATCATCAATTTCTCTAGCGGCCTTTCTCATCTCCCGAACGAATTCAGGTTCAACTGGCCTGTCAGCAAATCTTACTATTGCATTCTCATTTGTTTGTAATGTTTTAATCATACTTTCCCTTTAAATTATAGGTATTTAAATCTTTCCATTTGTTACTATTATATAGTTACATAATAAACAAGAAGCTTAGAAAGTATTAAAAAGCCACTATTAAAATGAGTTTCATGGAATACAATAGAGAAAGCGGAATAATCTTGATGGATAAATATCTATCTCGAGAAGACTTGAAAGATAAACTACTTCACAGCAGATCCATGGGAATTTTTGCCCATAGAGTTGCAATGAAAATCAAAAACAACTCCCCGGAAATAAACATAAATCCGGAGTTAGCCTCTTTTATTGCATATACCCATGACATAGGCTCATTCATAAGTCACGTAATGCATGAATTGCACACCATAGACCTACTTGTTAAAAACGAAGGAATTCCAGAGGATATTGCCTGGAAAACTATGCACGGCACATTCCCTGAAAGATATGAAAATGAACCTGAAAAGGCAAGTAAATATCTCCCAAAAGGAATAGAAGGGATGATTCTTACGTTTGCAGACATGAGCATAAGAATCGGGGGCCAATGTCTCTTGATGAAAGAGCATTAGAAATAATTACCCGAATGAAAACTCTTCCCATGGACGAAAGCAGAAGACTTCGCATAGAAGCAGACATAAAAAATGCAATGCCCAGATACAGAAGATATAGAAATATTATCTTTTCTCTTGCAGGTGTTTCATCACATAAAGAGCTCTAATTAGTTCAAATAAAATCACTTATTTTATGTTTCATTTCTAAATAAATTAAATAAAACACCATCAGCCCAGCGTCCAAGCAGGGAGCAGCTATCGCCTCAAGGGAAAGAGGGAGATACCCAAATAAATTAACTCCTATTGCAAATTGTGAAAATGGATAAAGTGGCATTATGTATCCTGCAAGAAGAGCATCAAGAATCAAATGAATAAGCGTTCCAAATGCCATCATCAGAAAAATAATTGAAATTCGCAGTTTATGTCTTCCCAGCTGAGGAATCTTCTCATGTGAAGTTAATAGGGCAAGAACCAAAAAGATTAGCACTATGAATATTGAATGTATAAACGTCCTATGCACCTGTTCTATTGTAAATCCTGAGAAATAAAGCCCCCAATACGCCAAAACATCCAAATCAGGAATGATGCCGGCAATCCCTGCAATTAAAACATAATGCAATGGAAAACTCTTTTTCCCCTTTCTTCTTATCCAGAAATCTCTGATTAAAGACATTAAAATCAAAGGAACAAGTATGTGTGCTGCTGCCTGCGGCATTCTATCCCAAACCTCTCAAATAGTATCCAACTATGAATGCAAGAATTGCAGCCACGCCGCCAATTAACAAAGTTTCAAGTGCGGCTCTTAGAGGATGTTTCTTAACTACCTCTCCTTTTGTCCAACCTACAATCAACAATGCGACTGCAGTCAAAACTGAAGAAATAATTAGCTCATATCCAATTAGTCTTGGTAAAATCAATGCAAAAAGAAAAGACAGCAAAGGAATCAAACCAATAATCATGAATGAAAAGAATGTTGCGAGCCCTGCCTTCACTGGATGTTTTGCCTCAGATTCAATAATCTTTGCCTCTTTTCCTTTTGATAAATCGTGCTGAGATTTTACTGAAAGATAATTAGATATTGCCATAGAAAATCCATCCGCAACAAGATTTGCAAAACCAAGAATGATAATTATTCCTGGAGAAAGAGCAGCCCCGGCTGAGCCTGCAACAACTGCAAAAGTAGTTATTGAACCATCAGTGCCGCCATAAACAAACTCTGGAAGATATTTTCTCCCAAATTTACTTATCTTAGTCTCCTCTTCTTTTATCATCATAAAAAATCGCTTTTATATTATATAAATCTTGTTAGTTATATCCCTAACTTAGACTTTATAGCCCAATTCAACCAATCTCCAAGAGCAGGATATCTACAAACAGGAGTAAATCTATTTTTCCTTATTGCTTCTTTCAATGTTTTAAGCAATGTTTTTTCACTATCTGCAAACACTCCTTCCAATTGAATGTGCGATATTCCAACATCTTCTATTCTGTGCCCATCAGATGTCGCAACCCAAGGCTTTTGCATCTTCAATGCATATTCCTTTGCTTTTGCATTAACTTTCTTAGTATAATCTCCCACTCTAAGTATTCCTCCTAAAAATCCAGGAAGAATAAATTGTGCATTATGTCCCTCAATCGCGTCATAATAATTAAGATATCTGTTTAGATTTCCTTCTCCAAGTCCGCCATGATCTAATGAAAATGGATGCTCTGCAATATTAATTCTGTCATCTCTAAACCAAGTATCTCTAAGCAATTCCTTTATTGGGCGTTTATTCCTGGCTTCATTTGTTCCTATAACAATACTTTCAACTACTCTTCCATTTTCATATGCAAAAACAGACTGCGCATTTATTATGTAAACTGTTTTGTCTTCTTTTTTCATTGCCAGAACATTATTTCCCAATCTAATTGGTAAATATCCCTCAGCTAATCGCTCAGTTTCTGCCATTAAATACCCAAATCTATCATCTACTGAACCTTTTTTTACAAAATCTCCCGAAGACTTACTTACCATAGCACAAATGTCTATTCCATTTCTTATGCAACTATCCGTTACTTCTTTGAGTATATTTTTTCCTGCATAACCCTGTCTAGAAAGGCCCGCATATTGAAAGTTTATGGGTCCGTGATAGTGCAAATCGGCGTTCATTTTTGTCATTTAAATTCTCGCGTCATCACCCTTTTAAATCTTTCTTTGTCATAATTTATAAAGAGTTTTAAATATTCGAACAGAAATACCTTAGAATTAATAAAAGAAATAGATATCTTGTGTCCGATAATTAATCATGGTTATGAAAGATAACAATTTTTTAAAAGTTATTGACTAAGTTGCCAGAGAGACATTAATTCATTCAAAATTGCAGATAAGTTTAAAAACCCTCACAAGGTGGGGTTTTTATCACATGGAAGACAAACTAATGGAACATCACGAAATTGAAGATATTGATGAGATATTTCAAGATCTCTCAGAAGATTCTCATTCTCCCCATTCACAAACCGAAAGGTTTAAATAGTGTTCAGAACACACTAATATAGTGTAATTAATACACTAAGGAAACAAAACACAAATGATAAAACAAATAAACCAAGCAACATTTGAAGAAGCTAGAGAGATAGCAGAGACAAGACCAATAATTAGATCATTCTTAGATTTGGACCATTATAAGCTCACAATGGGGCAATTTGCATTTCATCGTTATCCAGATGTTCCAGTTAAGTATGCTTCTAAGAATAGAACAAAGAAAGTAAGACTTGCAGAGATAATCGATGAAAAAGATTTGAGGAGAGAGTTAGATCATGCACAAGGGTTAAAGCCTACTGAACAGGAATTAGCCTATCTTGGAACTCTAAAGAATAACGGCGGAAGGTTGTTCAAAGAGGATTATCTTGGATTTATTCAAAATATTCAAATTCCAAGATATAAATTAAAAGTAGAAGATGGACAGTTTGTGACTGAATTTAAAGGTCCATGGAGTAAGTCAATCTATTGGGAAACTTTCGATCTTTCCATTAAGAATGAGCTCTATTACAGAGCTTTAATGAAAAATATGACTGAAGAGCAAAGAGAAGCAATTTATGCAGAAGGACAAAGAAGACTTGAGGAAAAAATAAGACTTTTGAATGAAAATCCAAATGTAAGATTCATGGAATTTGGAACAAGAAGAAGATTTTCACAGGCTTGGCAGGAGCATTGTGTTAAAGAAATGAAAAAAGGTCTTGAGCACAATCAGATGACTGGAACTTCCAATGTATATTTAGCTATGAGACATGGATTACATCCAAGAGGAACAATGGCTCATGAAACATTTATGATAATGTCCGGAATAATGCATAAGAATGATGATGAAATAAGGGCATCGCACAATCAAGTTCTAAAAGAATGGTGGGGCGAATATGGTTTAGATTTATCAATTGCATTGACAGATACCTATGGCTCTGATTTCTTCTTTAAAGACATGACATATGAACAGGCAAGAGATTGGAGAGGACTTAGACAGGATTCTGGAGTTCCTTCAGTATTTGCAAGAAAGCAGATTAAATTTTATGAAGAAAAATGGATAAATCCAAGAACAAAGCTTTTTGTTCCAAGTGATGGTCTAGATGTAACAAAGATGGTTAATCTACAGAATGAATTTGGAAACAGGATAATTACTTCTTCGGGATGGGGAACAAATTTAACAAACGATTTAGGTTTAGCTTCACTTTCACTTGTTGTAAAAGCAGTTGAATCAAATGGATATGGAACAGTAAAGTTAAGCGATAATCCTGAAAAGTCAATGGGAAAACCAGAAGATATCCTAATGTTCAAAAGAATTTTCGAATACGACGATGCAAAATACCAAGCGGAGGAATGCATATACTAAAATGGTAGAAAAAAGATTAAGAATATTCTGGGATGTTGATACACAAAACGATTTCATGAACAAAGATGGAGCTTTGTATGTTCCAGACGCAGAAGAAATAAAACTAAATCTTTCGTCCCTTACAGATTATGCATTAAATAAACTTATTCCAGTTATTGGAAGCGTTGATAGGCACTTTGGCACAGAAGAATACAAGCAAAGAGAAGCAGAGCTTAGCAGATGGGGTGGCCCATTTCCAGATCACTGCATGAATGGAACTCCTGGGCAAGTAAAAATAATCGAAACAAACTTTGAATGTAGGGATAGTTGTGCAGTTTACTTGGAAAACAGACTAGATAATGCTCTAGATGAAAAACATCTGAGGCATGCTTTAATTGAAATGAGAGAACCTCAGATTGAACATATTTTAATTGAGAAACAACACAATGACGTATTTACAAATCCAAATGCCGAAGAACTTCTTCTAAGAGCAAGAGTAAAAGAAGCAGTTGTTTACGGAGTTGCAATTGATTATTGCGTTAAAGCCGCAGTTCTCGGAATGCAGAAGAGAGGAATACAAACTTATGTTGTAATTAATGCAGTAAGAGGAATTACCTCTGAAGGATCACATAGTGCTTTGGCAGAGATGATAAATGCTGGAGCTAAAATGGTTACAACAAAAGATGTTCTGGAGGGAAGAATATAAAATGAACGGCTTAATGACATTTACAGTTGTTGCAGGAGGCACTGCATGTAATGCTAAATGTCCATGTTGTGTTGCCAGAATGACTGGAAGTTGTGGGGTTCCTGTAAGGGCTCCTGAATTTAATGAATGGCAATGGCAAAATTTTGATAGCGCATGCAGAATTGCAACTAAGTCTCCAAATATAACTTCAGCAGTAATTACTTCAAAAGGAGAAGCAACAATATCTAAAGATTCTAGAGATCAATTGACAAAAATTATTGAAAGAATGGAGCCCTATCATTTTCCTCTTTTAGATTTACAGACAAATGGAATTGCAATTGCAGATAAGCCCGAAGAATTTGAGCCCTATCTTGTAAAGTGGAGAAGACTCGGATTGAATACTATTGCCATATCTCATGTACACTATGAACCTGAGAAAAATAGAGAGTTCTATGTCCCTCATAGAAAGAGCTATATCGACCTTCCAGCATTAATTAAGAATCTGCACAATCCTGAAAGGAAATTTTCCGTAAGATTAACAACAATATTAGCAGATGGATATATAGATTCTCCAGAAAAAGTTGCCAATTTAATAAAATTTGCAAAAGACAATCAAGTTGAACAGCTAAGCCTGAAAGTAATGACGAAACCTGAGCAATCCCTTGACGAAGGAGTCTATAAATGGTGTATGGAACACCATTTGTCAGATAAACAGACAGAAGATATTGAAAATTATCTTAGTGATAACGGAAATAGAAAACCAAGATGGGTTCTTCCACATGGCGCTCCAGTATACAGCATAGATGGAGTTACCTGTTCATTTACAAGCCCAAGCAATGATTGTTTCAAACTTCCAGTAGATAAGTTTGCACTGAGACAATTAATATTCTTCCCCGATGGCTCACTAAGAGATGGCTGGGGCGAAGATGCGGGGAGGTTACTATGAGCGAAAGAAGAATAAAATTAGCAACAATGAATCCTGAGCTAGTTACAACTCAAATTGGAAATTTTATAATCAAACAAATAGTTCAAATGGGATACAACGGTGGTGTTCTTGGACTTTCTGGAGGAGTAGATTCGACAAGCGTAGGCGCACTAGCCAATTATGCATTTACAAGATACAATGCATTAAGCATCGGAGAGAGAATAAAACAATTTAATGCAGTCAACCCAAGGCAAAACCTAGAATTAACCGGATTTATGCTTCCTTCAAATACAAATAATCCAAAAGACACAGAAGATGGAGAAAAAGTTGCCAAAAGACTTGCAATAGATTACGGAATAATAAATATTGAACTAGTTGTTGAAGCATACAAACTAACAAATCCAGAGACTTTCAATAGAAATTTCACAAAAGGAAATTTAATGTCTGAAATAAGAGCAACAATACTTCATGCAAAAGCAGGTGCCCTCACAAGACTTGTACTTGGAACCGGAAACAGAGACGAAGACTTTGGAGTTGGGTATTACACCTTGTTTGGAGACGGAGCAGTCCACATGAGCCCAATTGGAGCATTACCAAAGAGACTTGTAAGAGATTTAGCAAGATATCTAGGATTTGCAGACTTAGCAGATAGAATTCCAACTGCAGGATTAGAGCCCGGACAAACAGACTTTGGAGACCTGGGGTATAAATATGAAATGGTTGAACTAGTTTCCGAAGGAGTTCTTCAAAAATTCTCCCCATCTAAGATATTTATGCATCCCCAAGTAAGAGATATGGCTCATGAAAACATATTACTCTATGAAAAAACATTTGGAAAGCAAAAGTTTACAAATGAAGATGATATGTTAAATGACATATTCAAAAGGAGAAGAATAGCGGAAGATAAGGCAAAGTTGGTAAGCCCACCAATTGCACCTGTAACGCTAACTTACAAATAAAATGAAAATAGCATTAGCACAAATGGAAGTAATTCCAGGTAAGCCAAAGGAAAATATAAAAAAAATTCTAGAAATGGTTAAAAATGCAAAGCAAGAAAAAGTAGATTTAATCGCCTTCCCAGAAATGTCCGTTGGAGGTTATCTTCTCGGAGACAAGTGGCTCAATGATGAATTCTGCGTTGATTTAATGAGTTACAATGAAGACATAAGAAAAGCAAGCGAAGGAATTGCAATAGCATTTGGTAATATCTTTATTGATAAAGATATTAATACAAGAGTTGGAGATAAAAACATTCATCCAAACAAAGATGGAAGAACAAGAAAGTACAATGCAGTTTATGTTTTCCAGAATGGAAAAGAAGTAAAGAGAGCAAAAGAAACAAAAATCCTTCCTCCTACAGTACAACCAAAAACATTACTTCCAAATTATAGAATATTTGATGATCAAAGATATTTCCTCTCTTTGGAAGATGTTGCAAAAGACTTTTCAGTTCAGTTAAATGAACTTCTTCAACCATTCATCTTGGAAATAAGAGGGAAAGCAACTCCCGTAGGATTTGAAATATGTGAAGATCTTTGGTGTGAAGATTATAGAAAAGATGGAAAAGCCCTAAATCCAACAAAAATGCTCATAGAAAACGGAGCAAAGATTATTGTAAACATCTCCGCTTCTCCTTGGACATATGGAAAGAATGCAACAAGAGACAGAAAGGTAAAATTCCTTAAATCCGAATCCGGAGATAAGTTCGTTCCTTTCTTTTATGTGAACCATACGGGAGTTCAGAATAATGGTAAAAATTTTGTTACATTTGATGGAGGTTCAACAGTTTATAACAAAAATGGAGAGCCAATAAGATTCAGCAAAGCCGCATATGAAGAAGAATTAATGATTATAGATGAAAAAGACCTCAATGGAAAGGCAATTGAAAGAGCAAAGAGAAATAAAATTGAACAAAAATATCATGCTCTTCTAGCAGGAATAAGGCATATGAAGACAACCATAGGCTCAAATGAGCAGCCAAGTTATGTTATTGGTCTTTCGGGCGGAATTGACAGCTCACTAGTTGCCGCTCTTCTAGTTAAAGCAGTAGGAAAAGACAAAATAATCGGAGTAAATATGCCTACAAAGTATAACAGCCAAAAAACAAAAGATGCTGCAGCCAACTTGGCAAAGAAACTAGGAATAAAATACATTGTCGTGCCCATAGGTTCTTTAGTAGACACAAACATTGAACTCCTCAATAACGCAGATGCAGATAAAACTGCTAAGAAGCTTTCAGTTCTTAACATTGAAAATGTTCAGGCAAAGATAAGAGGAACTTCAATTCTATCTAATCTCTCTGCAAAATACGGGTCAATATTCACAAATAACGGAAACAAAATTGAAACTGCATTAGGATATGCAACCCTCTATGGAGACGTTGGGGGAGCAATTGCAGTTATAGGAGATTTAACAAAAACAGAAATAGTTGAGATGTGTAAATTTATGAATAAAGAAATATTCAAAGAAGAAGTTATACCTGAAATTCTTTTCCCCGACAGATTATGGAGATTTTCAGAAGAAAAAATAATTCCAAGCGCGGAATTAAAAGAAAAGCAGATAGACCCAATGAAATTCGGATACCACTGTGCCCTAACCGATGCAATGACTGACTACAAGAAGCATACTCCTGTTGAAATACTAAATTGGTTCTTGGATGGAACACTTGATAAGAATTTAGATAAATATTTTGAAGGAACAATTGAAAATCCTCAAGGCACCACATTAGAATTAATGAAAAGATGGAATGTAACAAATCCAGAAGAGTTCGTAAAAGACCTTGAATGGTTTGATGGACTAGTAAATAAAAACGTTTTCAAGAGAGTTCAAAGCCCACCAATAATAATCACAAGTAAATCTGCCTACGGTTTTGACATAAGAGAAAGTGTTCTCCCATCTGAGACAACAAGAGAATATGATCAATTAAAGGAGCAGGTTTTGCGCATGAAAGAATACAAGCCAAAGGAAAAATAAAATGGTAGAAAAAATGTTTCCAACTTTTACAGACTATCTAGAGGATAAATGGAAGAATAACAAAGGACCATATGTTGCCACAGATATACTAATAGAATACTGGGACAAGCAAAAAGACAAAGAAGGAATAGTTCTCATTGAAAGAAAGAATTTCCCTCATGGGGTTGCTCTTCCTGGAGGAATTTCAGAAAGAATGACACTTATGGAAAATGTAGTTAAGGAAGCAAGTGAAGAAACAGGATTAGAAGTAAAAATTGTTACTCCAAATCAACCTCTTTGTGAATTTTCAGATATTGGACAGGACCCTAGAGCTTTCATAATAAGTATTACTTATAGGGCAATTGGAAACGGAATATTAAGACCAAGACCTGAAGAGGATGCAAAAAATGCAAGAGTATATGATTATGAAGAAACTCTTAAATTATTAAGAGATGAAAAAGCTTGGGCAATGCCGCACCACAGAAAAATAGTGCAATTTTATGTTGATAATATTTGGAGACATAATGCCTATGATCACAAAAAATAAACAATTGATTGAAACCGATTTCGCAGTAATAGGCGGAGGTCTGGCAGGATGTTCTGTTGCCTTAGAGCTCGCAGAAGCTGGAAAGAAAGTTGATTTATTTCTAAAGGGAAAACTTGCCGAAGACGGAAATAGTTATCTTCTTGCAGGCGGATTGACTGCTGTTCCAATTCTAAACGGAATATTTACGGGACAAGAAGGAGATTCAATTGAGTTGCACATAAAAGACACTCTTTCCGCAGGAAAAGAACTCAATGACAAAGAAATTGTAAGATTTTGCGCTGAAAATTTCTATCCCGAAGTAATAGAATGGATTAGAAAGAGAGGAGTTAATTTTGATAAATCTGACAAAGCAGATGGAAAATTTGATTTGCATAGAGAGGGAGGGCATTCAAAGAATAGAATATTTCACGTAAAGGATACAACTGGAAAATCAATAATGGAAATTCTAGGAGAATTAGTAAAGAAGAACAAAAACATAACTCTGCATGAAAATCACATGGCTATTGATCTAATTACAAAGAAAAAACTTGGAAAACCTGGAGAAGACGCTTGCTTAGGTTTCTTCGCATATGACATAAATAAAAATGAAGTTAAAACAGTTAAATGTAACTCAACATTTGTTTGCACAGGAGGATTAGGAAAAGTATTTCTTTACACTTCAAACAGCGATTCCGCCACATCAGATGGGTTTGCCATGTGCTACAGGCTTGGCTTGCCTTTGGCAAACATGGAATTCATTCAGTTCCACCCAACTGTATTTTATGACATAACTGCAACAAAAGAGGGAGAAAGAAGATTCCTTCTTACTGAAGCATTAAGGGGCGCGGGTGCTTTCCTTAAATTAGAGAAAGAGGGCAAAGAAGATTTTGTCCTTAAATATGATGCCCTCGGAAGCAAGGCAACAAGAGATGTAGTTTCAAGAGCTGAAGATGTCGAAATGAGAAAGTTAGGTTTAGCAAACGTCTGGCTTGACTGCACAAAAATCCCAGAAGACAAATTAAAGAACGATTTCAAAAATTCATATGAATTTTGTCTATCAAAAGGATATGATTTAACCAATGAGGCAGTTCCAGTAGTTTATGCAGAGCACTATTCAAACGGAGGAGTTCTCGTAGGAAAAAACAGCGAAACTTCTTTGAAAGGATGTTATGTCATAGGAGAAACTTCATACACCGGCTTACATGGAGCAACAAGACTTGCAAGCAATTCGGGCCCAGAATGTATATTGTTCGGAAGAGCCGCAGCCAAAGATGCATTAAAAACAAGCAAACCTAAAAATATCTCCTTGCCAGTTTGGGATCCTGGAAGAGCAGTAATGTCAAAAGATAAGATAACTGTAAAATATTATTGGGAGGTTATCAGAAGAACTATGAATGCTCTATGCGGAATGTCAAGAAACGAGCAGAGATTAAATGCGGCACTTAAGATAGTTCAAGATTTAAAAGAACAGATAAGAGAATTCTACTGGGAATATAACATTTCAAAAGACTTTTTAGAAGTAAGAAATATCGCAGACACTGCCGAAGCAGTATTAAAAAGTGCACTTGTAAGAAAAGAAACAAGAGCATGTAACAGTAGAGAAGACTTCGCAGAAATAAATGAACAACTAAAGGGAATAACTCTAGTTGAAAAAGGCAATTATGCCAGGATAGAAAAAAATATGACAAATGAAAATAACTTTGACGAAGTGCAAGACAGATACAGGGGAGTTCTTCTAGGATGTCCCAGAGGGGATGCCTTGGGAATGCCAATTGAAGGATGGAAAAGAGAACAGATAAAGAAATATGCACCTGGAGGAAAAATAACCAACTTTATTGATCCTATAATTGTCAAAGATGCACAAGGAAAAATATTAGAAGAAGATGAATTTGGGAAGATAAAGTCCTGGACAAAGGATTTCAAAGCAAGAGAATGGACGGATGACAGCATAAGAACATTTAATGTAGGGGAGTCAATTGTTTTTTGCAAGGGATTGAACTTATTTGATATTGCAAAAAGAGATGTTGAAGAATATAAGAAAAGAAAAAGACCAGATGGAACAGTATTTGGAGGGTATGGCGGAACTACAATGAAAGGTTTTGAAAATATTATTTCTGGAATGTCTCCCTATGAATCGGGAGTTATCGGAGGTCCTGGAAATGCCCCTAGCATGATGATGCATCCTATTGGAATGTATATGCATGCAACGGGAGAATTAGAATTTGGTTTAGAATATGCTAAATTAATAGCAAAGATGACTCATTTGGATCCAAGAAGCGTAGCTTCGGGAGTAATACAAGCAAGCGCAGTTTATAGTCTACTTAATGATTGTACCAGAGATGAATTTCTAGACTCAATTCTAGAAACATGCAAAACCCATGAAAAACCACTCGATGAAAGATTCACCTGGTACAAATCGGGAACACTATTAAAAAGAATAGAATGGGTTCACAGCAATCGAGACAAAAGCGCAGAGGAAGCATTCAAAGAACTAGGGGCAAGCAGCGCAGTATATCAATCGTACCCTTTCGCATTATTCATGTTCCAAAAGTACTGGGATAAACCTCTAGAAGGTTTGATTGAAACAGTAAATTTCGGAGGAGATTGTGACACCACGGGAGCAATTTATGGTGCTCTAGCAGGAGCAAAGAACGGAACAAAAATGTTCCCCTCTTCCTGGAAAGAAGGATGGAAGGATATTGAGAGAATTTATAATTGTGCAGATGGAATTTACAATTTAAGAAATAATGAGAGAAAATCAAAATGAATCTGGTAATTGATACAGACATAGGCACAGATGTGGATGATGCATTTGCTCTTGTTTATGCACTTAGACTCGGAAAAGTAAAAGCAATAACTGTTTCTCAAGGAAATCCAACGATAAGAGCAAAAATAGCCAAAAAACTAGAGAAAATGCTTAATGTCGATGTTCCTATTATATCTGGATTGCCTGGAACTATAGAAGCAACAACAAAATATTGGACAGGAATAGAAGAAAAGGCACTAACCCCAAAAGAAAAGGAAGAAGAGTTTATTTCAAAGGATTTTCCATATTATGATAAAGAGTCTAGACTGGTTTGTATTGCACCAATGTCAAATATTGCCCATCAGCTTTCTACTTTTGCAGGCATAAGAAAAGTAAACGGAATATACATAATGGGAAGTCATGAGGGTTCTCAAAATTTCAAGGCAGATTTAGACGCAGCAAATAAAGTTATGGGAGAAGAATGGAAAAATAGATATATTATAACTAAAGAAACTTCTCAAAAAGTAGCTTTTTCAAGAGACGAGCTAATCGCCTTTAAGGGTTCCGAATTAGGAGACTTCCTGTATGATTCAGCAATAAGGTGGCTTGATTTTGCAAAGAAGAATGAATCCATAATGTATGATGTCCTTGCAGTTTCTGCTGCCATGGGAGAAGATTATGTTAAATTTGAAAAGAAAGGAAACAATTACATCTCAGTTGATGTAGATAAAATACTTAAGAAAAGAATTATTGAAGCAGTTAATGGTTAATTTTTACTTCTTACCATGCTCGTCTATCCATTTAATAGTATAATCCACAAGTTCTTTTGTTCTTCCCATTATTTCTTCAGGAACAGAAAACTTTTCCCCAAATAAATCATATATTGCATGCAACCAGAAGAAGCCTATTGTTTCAAGATTGTTTGTAATTGGTTCTTCCAAATCTTTTCTTATATAGGGCAGAATTTCAGGACCCATCGAAACTAATCTTCTATATGGTTCACAGTCAACATAGACTCCCGGATTTGAAGAATATGAAACTCTTTTTATGTGTTTCTTCCATTCAGCCCTTGCTTCATTGAAATTATCTTCTAAAGACATGCAACTAGCCAATTAAACAGATATATAAGTTTTATTGTAATCCGTATATACTTAGCTTTCTAAAAACAATCAACTCAATAAAAAGTAGTTAGCCAATGTCGATGATGATAGCGTATTAGAGATAATTATTTATCTTGTGCTTCAGTTTACCCAATCACAATAGAGCTGTGGAGATTTCTTTTCGATTAAAATTAATATGGTACTCACCACCACAATATTATTTAAATAACAATATAAATACTCTCTGAGGTAAAAATGGCAAGAGAAAAGTTAACTGAAGGAAGAATAATAGGAGTTTTGAATAATCCTGGAAAGAGAGGCTTGGATGCCTATAGAGAAAGAGCAGGAATAGCCACAAGAAGAGGAATGATTCTAGTTGACATAGAAAAGAATCCAGAAAATCTTGAAAGAATGAAAAAAGAAAACCTTTTGTTCTGCAGATATTTCAAAAAAGGTGCTCTTCTAGAAGCGGAATGTCCAATCCCCCGGGTAGTCTATGACAGAGTCGATATGCTCAGCCCCTCAAGAGTAAATGCAGAGGCCTTAATAAAAGAATTTGTTGAAAGAAAAGTTCTTTTTGTAAATAATCCTCAATTCCGCGGCGTTTGTTCAGATAAATGGAAAACCTATCTTCTCTTTAATCAAAATAAACTTCCAATTCCAGAATGCATGCTCTACACAAAAGATAATCTAACAGAAATGCTTATGAAACACAGATTCCTTTTCGTAAAGAAAAGGGTTTCATCACAGGGAAACAACCAATTTACCATAAGAAACGATGGAAATGACTTCCTCATTAAATATAGAAATGCCATTGGTTCGGTAAGTGAGCACAATTCTAAGGGACTTGAAGATATGTTTAAAGTATTTTCATCAAACAACATAGGGGAAGATTACATAATTCAAAAGGGAATTGATGTGGACAAAATTGATGATAGAAAGTATGACCTAAGAACAATATTTCAAAGGGGAAAAACGGGAAGAATCTCACTCACTGCCTGGTATCTTAGGCTCGCAGCACTCAATTCAGATCAATCCAATATTGGAAGCGGAGGAGAACCTCACGACCCCGAAGTAATAATAAAAGATTATTCTTCTCTCAAGGAAAGAATATCCTCTCTAGGTAAAAAGACAATAAAAGCCCTCTCAACGGCATATGTAATTGGAGAAGTGGGTTTAGATATGGTAGTTGGAAGAGACGGAGAAATCTACGAGCTCGAGGCAAATTCAAAACCCGGAACTAAAGGCCCAAGAGACCTCACAGAAAAGATAACTGATGAAATAAAAGATAAAGACAAAGATAGCAACAAGAGCGAAGAAGATAAAACAAACACAAACAAACCTCATTTTATCTACAAAAACGCAGACAGAATTAAATGGGCATCTAATGTTAAGAACATGATTGAAAAACCTATTTTATATGCCAGATATTTGCATGATTCTTCAGCATGATAATGATACGTTTCTAGTTTCTGGTTGAGTTATTTCGAGTATCTCATCTGGATTAATCTTTAGATAAAGAAGTGATTCTCCTTTTCTATCAAGATTTATCACTTCTTTCTTTTCGCCATCATAAAATACAACTGCAGGAACACGATCTCTAAATCTCTCAAAGTACGACGGAGCATTTATGGCATGAGGAGTATAATAAATAATATCTATCTCCGGTATTCTTAATTTGAAAAGATAAGTTTTCTTTTCAATTTTCTTCCAATTTTCGTAGTTACCATATCTCTTTCCTGTTGCAAGAGCAAGATTTCTATTTTCCGAGACAGACACAAATGGAGAAAGTTCATTTTGCCTATGAAAATGTTCTTCAACATGAGCACTAGGATTACTTGGCAATGTATGTTTTTCAAATAACTTTATGGGTTCATATCCATTCCAATCAGCTCTTAAAAAAAGAGCTTTTATCCCAAAATTTTTTACTCTATTCAGTTCTTCTTCTGATAAGGTCATTCCTCTCCATAATTCCTTATATCCTAATTGCTCTTTGAGAGATTCTCTTGCTTCTTGCCAATTATTTGTTTTAACTTTTCCTTCCTGAGCAAGCATTAGAAATTCAGGAAGATGAGTCATAAATCCAAAATCAAGAGCAAGCTGTTCAAGCCCATTTCCCAAAGCAAGTAATTTATCCCATTCAGATGCAGGTTTCCCTCCAGGGCTAGCCCACGTATCATTTAATCCACTATACCAATGTTGCAAGCCATATTCTTTTCCGCAATATGTTTTCATCATCCCTCTGACAACTTCCTCTCTTGAAGCCCCATTTTTTAAAGCCTCTGCTAGTTTAGCTCTCTCGGCAGCGTTTATTATCTTAGTGCTCATTTTTGTTCTCCTTCCTTTTGATATCCATACTTTCTAGCCACATCCTCATTTGCAGTCTTTTGAGCTTCCTCTTCCTTCATTCCTTGCTCCATTAGTCTTTCCTTGGTTACCCCATAGGCAAGAGTAATTATAACTGGCTCGCAAGACCTACTAAATTTTTCAGGAAATAATGAAATATCAATCTCATGTTGATATCTTTCTATTCTCCCATCTTTAAACATCTTGTAAACTCTTGTGTTTTGTATATTATTGACAATTTGAGCCATTGTCTGCACCCTCAACGAGCCAAATTGTTCTGGCGTTGCATATGACTGCAAACAATTTCCAACAACTCCAGTTGGCCTTATTATAATCGTTCCAGGTTCTGTAAATCCATCGCACCACCCGTCTTTATCACTTTTTAAATGAGATAATTCTCCAAAAGTGCTAGGAGTTTCACGATTATGTCTTGAAGGAAAATTCGCTTTAGCAGCACTCCCAATATTAATCATTCCTTCAAGTACTTTTGTTGGAACACTATGCTCAAAAAATCTTGAATTTTGTTCTTCTCTTCTTGTTTTAGCCCCTCCTATATTATGCCCTGTTAAATATATCTCAAATTTTTTCTTCTTTGCAACTTTTACCAATTCTTTCAATTTCCCAAAAAGGCCCTTTATTCCCCTATTCTTATTTAATCTATGTCCATTGAATGAGTCTACACTGCATTGCATATCTACATTCCCATATCTTTGCAGTTCATCAATAAATTGTTCGGGATTTTCAAATGAACCATTGGAAAGTACACTTATTCCATCTATTCTGTATGTATCCGATTTCATTGCATACTCTAAAGAAGATTTTGCATTGTTTCTAACTAAATTATCTACATCCTTTTCAGTATTTTCATTGCATATATTCCAGTCTCCTGCAATTAATTCATCTCTTGACATTTTTAATTGTCTCATTAATTCTTGCCTCATTTCCACATATCTCGAAGTCTTGAGAATATCTTCTACTGTTGGATTTGGCGTCCCATATCGATAAGCTAGTTTTTCCTCGAGTGGAACTTCTTTTAATGCCATATAATTGCCTGCCCATTCTATAATTTCCAAAAGGGCTTTTCTTCTCAATGTAGGTTCCCCGCCAGTAAAACAAATATGTTTTATTCCAGCCATAATCATAGGAGCAAGAGCTTTCTTTATTTCATCTGCAGGAAGTCCTGGTTCACTACCGTTTGAACCTCCCCTATAGCAATGAAGGCATTTTGCATTGCATAACCCTGTTAATTCAACAGTTACGCCGTGCACTTCTTTCAAGGGATTGAACTCAAAATCATCTCTAATTGTATCAAATAGGCTATAAGGTAAATCTTTCATAGAGGTTGTTTTTGTTAAACCTTTTTCTTCATATCCTCTTAACGCTTCAGCTTGCGTTTCATTAACTTTTATTTTTGTGTGAGAACAAAGATGATTGATAAAGTATTCTCCTTCTTCTCTTGTTATAGCTATAGAATCGGTAAGTATTGAAGGTTTTGCGGGAGGATGATACCAACTAAAAACGCTCTTAAAATAATCCAATTCTTTTTCTCCACCCCACAATTTTGCCATCTGCTGTCTTTTCTGTTTTGCATTAACTTCATATTTTTTATCCATATTAACAATGTTTTCAAGTGCAAGATTTCCCAAATTGGTTAATCTAACCAATTCAACTTTGTCGTTTTCTGTTTCGCTCATTCCCTCGCCCCCAATATAGAACTAAAGTCTCCCCTCAGAACATCTCTGTAAATTCCCTTTCCATGTCTTGCTTCTGCGAGACTGAATATTGAAGTACCAAGACAGGTATAATTGGGATATGACAGACTATATTTTAGTAAATCTGATAAAGATTTATCTGGAGAAAAATCAAGTTCTTTTGACATCCAATCATAGACGGTAGCTAAAGCAATGACAAAATCCGGTACAATTGGTTTAGCAAATGAAGGATCTTTATTTGATAATTCAAGTAAATTAGCTATATGCTTCTCAACACCCATTGCATGACCTTCTTTGAATATTCTATACCCTCCAGTACGAAAAAGTGCTTTGCTCTGAACATGATGAGAATATTCATGAGCAGCAACTGGTTGAAATATTTTATTTTTTATTCCCCTCTGGAATATTGCTTCTTCTGTATCTTTGTAATATGCTGCAGGACACCCAAAATTTTCTGCTTCCTTTTCTTTGTGCTTCTCAAATACAACAAAAAATGATAGGGCTGAAAAGGGAATTGTAATAGGTGTTATCATTGCAGCAGACAAAGTTAAACCTGCGCAGGCAAGATATTTGTAAAGTATTTTTCTCCCTAATTTTGTTCTAGCCAAACTGAAATATTCTACTTTAGGCGAGCTCATATAATCTGTATCAAGACATTCATCAACTCTTCCTTTTATTTCCTCTCTGAATATTCTTTGCATCTCTTTCCTAGTTACAGGTCCGCCCAAGTCTATTTTACCTTTTCTTTCTAGCTGACATAAATGATTAAGTCTTTCATTTTCAGCAGCCAATAATTCTTCCAAAGGTTCAACGTTTTCCCTTCTCAGCAATGCTCTTTTAAGATTTTCATCACTTATCTGCGCAAGCTGCGCTTGCGTGAATGGTTTAATTTCAGTTGTCATATTGAATAATCCTCCTGAGTTCTATCTAATCCAATTCTATTAGCTGCTTCTTTTGCCAACCTCTCAATGAAGAATTCTGCGAAATCTCTACTGTAGTCCACTGCGCTTGTTATGTCATGTCCTTTTTCATGTACATAACGCTCGATGAACTGCATAGGATCTTTAAGAACGTCTCTTCTTATTCCAATGTATTTTATTCCGTTTTCCTCAGTTACATAAACTGCAGGATTACTTGTTATTTCCCTTCCGGATTGCATGAACACCCCAGAATATACTCTTACAGGTACAGACTTTTTATTTCCCAAGAATGCATCTATCTCTCCACTAAGAGAAATCATTTTTCTTTCTTCTTCAGTCAAATCTTTTTCATCAATCCATCTATATTGCTTTTCATTTTTTATATCCTTTGCACTTTGAACTCCGTAAGCCTGCAAATAGTCTCCAATATTTTTATTTAATCTTACAGGTTTGAAGCCCATTAATTCTGCGTCAGTATTAACATTGGTATCACCAGAGGCAATAACTGCATTCTTACCATAAACCCTTTCAAATCCTTCTGCCCATGCACTTTTCGACATGTTTTCATCAAATTCAGATAGATATATATTAAGAGTCTTCGACAAATTAATATTGTTATCATAGTAGTTATAATCGCATTTGAAATCTCTTTCAACTCCGCTGAGCCTATTTCTATTTCCTAATGCATCGAATTCAACAAAACTTCTATAGTTATCATCGCCTGCAGCCTTAAGTACTTTATCTATAACTTCTGGATTTTTTGAGCCCATTAGCAATAATTCTATTCCAGACAACATTTTTTCTCTGTTGGCATATATTCTATCAGGAGTTATATCGTTCAATCCCAAATCATAACTGAATATTGAACAAAGGTCATGAACTCTTATTCCCTTTACAAAAAATTCAGTCTTTCCGTTTTGTAAATCAATTATTCTTGAGCGATAACTAGACGTCTGAAGAATGTTTGGAGGTAATAGGATTTTTGGAGCATAACTTTTCGTTTCAGTTGATACTATTCTCATAAAATCCTTTATATGTCCATAAATATCCTCTTTCTTCTCTTTTAGGGAATATTCATTAAATATTTCCATTAATGTATCTTGGGGCAATTCCCTATAGCTATCATTGAAAGCAAGAACATTTTCAGGTATTTTGAATACTTCCTCCAATAAAGTCTTAGAAGGCTTTTTGAAAACTGTTCTTGAACCCTGCAAATGATGCCCATTTTCACTAACTCTAAAACATAATCTCTTAAGTGCATTACCTCCAACAGTTTCATCCTGTGCAAAGGGTACAGCACTCCAATTCTTAGACTTAAATTCTATTTCTTGTCCTGCTCTAAGTGCCGCAGCAGAAATCATTTTTAGTCCTTCTCCGAATTGTCCGACACTCATCGTATCCGCAGCTTTTGTTGAATAAAGCAATCCAAGAAGCCCTGAGTCAAATCCTTTGCCATCATCCTCAAATACGACTTCCTCAGCAGCCACTGAAGGGTCTGCACTCTTCAAATCCCTATATACTCCTCCCTGTTTTATTTTTACAGTTGTCCTAGTTCCTCCACTATCTTCTGGAAGATGATTTGAAATTCCGTCCAAAACTATCCTTCCCAATCCCCAATTGTTCTTTCTATAGTCAGTTGTAAGAGAAGTCTGCACATCGTAAGTTCTAGTTTCGGGGCGTATCTCTGAAAGTTTACTTACGCCCTTAAAATTACCCAATAAATTTCTTAATCTTGAAGTATCAATTTTTAGCCCTTTAATTTCCATTCGCACTCTCCTCCCTCAAAAGCTTTCTTGTCGCATGTTCAATTAAATGGCTTTTATTTCTGAATAGACTTACATTTCCTTCCACTCTCTTTTCTACTTCTTTCAATGTTTCCTCATCGATTGATATTAATACTTTTATTTTCATTTTTTGTTCCTTTTTGCCCCCTTGATAGCCAAAAGTAGCAATTTTTGCTACTTTTTTCTTTATTTAAACCTTTCGGTTTTGTTGTTACTTTAAAGTTACACTAATGATAACGTTTATATAGTTCAAGATGCTTCAAAAAATATGATGATCCATGCAGACGAAACTACAACGGAAGCAGTCGATAAGCACCAGAAAAGCATAGATGCTCTTATAGAAGAATCAGAAAAACAAAAGAAAAGAGCAGATTTTAGATATCCTCTAGCAAAAGTTGGAGAAATTACATTGGAAGAGGTTCACAAGCTCGTAAAGAAAAATGTAACCGAAGAATACAGATGCAGATATGACCTAGAGGGGCCAAAAGGCAGCCAAGTTTATGTTCTTATCGTGAGTCCAAGATAATTATCAATCTATTTTTCTAAAAGATAAAAATCAAGAACCACAATATTTAAATAGTGTAATGATTACACTAATATAGTGTATAAAATACACCAAGAAGTACAATATGAATAATAATAATCTGAAAGGAGGTAATGTTTAGATGTTTAAATATTTTAAAGCAGAACCAACAGAATTCGTAAGAGTTGGTGTAAAAGGAAAGACCGTTAAAGAAGGAAATGGAATTGCGAAATTCTATTTTCCATTTAGAACCACCATTGAACTTGTTTCTACAAGCACTGAAGACCAACCATTTACTTTTCAGGAAATAACCGAAGACAGACAAGAAGTCAATCTTCAGGGAGGTTTTATCTATAGAATAGAAAATCCCAAGTTAGTACTTGGAGTATACAATCTTTCTATAGACCCAAAGACCAAAAGATATCTTTCAGAAGACACAACAAAGATTCCAGAGTATGTTCTGCAGATAGTCAGAGGAGAGACAAGAAAGGTTATCCAGCAGAGTACACTTGAAAGAATTCTGGTGATGAGCGAAGAGTTATCTGAAAGAGTTTCAAAAGCAGTAATTGATTCGAACAAAACCAGTTCAATTGGAATAAAGTTTGAACAGCTCTATTTTGAATCTGTAAAGCCCAGACCCGAAATAGCCAAGGCTCTGGAGGCAAATTATAGAGAATCTCTACTTCAGAAAGCAGATGAAGCCATATTTGCAAGAAGAGCATTGGCAGTTGAAAAGGAAAGAGCCATAAAAGAAAATGAAATGGCTACCTTGATAGAAATGGAACAGAAAAGAGCAGATTTTGTAAGGCTTCAGGGAGAAAACACTCTCAAAGAAGCAGATTACAAAGCACAGGCTACAAAGAAAGCCATAGAAGTCTACAAAGACGTAGATCCTGCAATGGTTACTGCGCAAGCGTTGCTCAAAATAGGAGAAGATGCAAAGCGCATAGAAAATCTAACAATAACTCCTGAAATTTTTGCAGGGTTATTGAATAGGAAGTAACTATGGAATTTGATAAATTTGTTTTTGTTAAAAAAAGAACAATGCTTGAGGAGTTGCTAAGAAGACATTCGACGACTTCTCAGGCAAAGTTCTATTTAGAATCAGCAGGAAAATCCTATAGTTTTTACGAAGAGTCTCATAAAAAAGATAAAGAAGGATTGAGAGAAGTTGTTAGTTTAGCAGAGAATTTTAGGAAAAAAGTTCAAATAGTAGACAAAGATGAACTTGAAACTTTCAACTTCGGAGAAAAGGATTTAATTATTGCAGTTGGAGGGGATGGATTAATGATAAATATTGCAAAATATCTCAAAAATCAGCCAGTAATTGCAGTTAACCCAAATCCTGCAGTTTATGATGGTGTTCTATCGACTTGCAATACAGATGAATTCAATAAAACATTATCTAGAGTAATAAAAGGAAATTATAAATGTGAAAAATTGACAATGGCAGAAGCTAAACTAGACAATGGTGAAATTATCTATGCTCTTAATGATCTCTATTTAGGAAAATCAAATCACTCTTCCGCTAGATATGAACTTAGTTTTTCTGGAAGGAAAGAAAGACAGAGTTCGGATGGAATAATCATCTCAACCGGAACAGGAAGTACGGGATGGTTGTCCGCAATAAAGTCAGGTTTTGAGGGTATGGAGGGGAAATTTCCATTGGAAGTGCCATTTGGAAGAGATGTAGATTATCTAACTTTTGTAGTCAGAAACCCATTTGTTTCAAAAATAAACGGAGCCAGTTTAGTATATGGAAAGATTGGAAAAGAACCTTTAATTGTTGAGTCTGCAATGCCTGAAAAAGGAGTAATTTTTAGCGATGGAATTGACACAGATTTTATTGAATTTAATTCTGGAAGAACTGCAACCATATGCGTTAGTGGTAAGAAAGCGCACTTGGTAAAAAAAGAATCAGATAATTATAAAAACCCCGTTTTAGGAGGAAAATAATGAGAATTGCATTATTTGGAGGAAGTTTCAATCCAATACATAATAGGCACATTGAATTAGCAGAGAAAGTCCTAAAAGATAATCTTGCCGACCAAGTTTGGATTGTTCCATGTGGAAATCATGCATTCAATAAATCACTTGCACCTGCAAAGGATAGAATTGAAATGATTAATCTCTCATTGAAAGGAAATAAGAATATAAGAGTTGAAAAATATGAGGTTGAAAGGAAAGAAAAAAGCTATGCTTACGACACTCTAATGGCACTAAAGAAGATAAATCCAAATGATAGTTTCATGTTTATAATCGGCTCAGATATTCTTGGAGAAATAGAAAGATGGCATGAATTTGAAAAGCTAAAAAAAGAAGCAAAGTTCATCGTCTTTCACAGAGCAGATTATGATATTATAGACAAGGAACTAGATATTCTCCTTGTTGAAGAAGGAAACTCCTCTAAACTATCTTCCACAACAGTACGAGAATACACAAAACAAGGAAAAAACATTGGGCAACTTGTCCCAAAAGAGGTTGCGGAATATATAAAAACGAATAAGCTTTATCTTAAATAACATGGAAAAGATTAATTTCAAGAAAGTAATTATAATCCCAAAATTGAGCAAATATGAATTGGATTTAAAAAATTTTAAACTAACTCACGAAGAACTAATAGAAAAGTATGAAAACGAAAGAGTAAACATTAATCGCGTTCTTGAAAGCTACAAAGTTCAAAAAATTAACAGAGAAAAGCTTATTTCCCTCATTCCGGAGGCAAAAGTTATCTCCAGAGATGATTTAACAAAAGAAATAGTAAAAAACTTTGATGTTCTTATATCGATTGGAGGAGATAATCATTTTATGTATGTCTCCCACTTTGCTGATAATAAACTTATTATTGGTATAAACTCGGATCCTAAAACAAGCGAGGGTGCGCTTACCAACTTTAACATTGAAACTTTCGAGGCTTTCCTTCCAAATCTACTCTCTGGGAATTATAAAATTGAAGAATGGACGAGATTAAAAGCAGAATTAAATGGAAAAACTCTTTGGCCTCTTATTACCTGTGATTTATTTCTTGGAGAAAGCGAGAGATGGAATATGTCAAGGCATAAAATTAAATTCAGAGACAAAGAAGAAGAGCAAAAAGGCTCGGGGCTTGTTGTAACAACAGGTGCCGGAAGCACAGGATGGTATGACTCAGCAGTTAGATTCATTAAAGAAAAAGGGGAGAAGATATCTCCTCTTGAAAAGAAAGGAGTTTTTATTTTAACAGAACCCTATAAGGGCAAACTTAGTGGATGTGAATTAATGCATGAATTTTTCAATGAAAATGATAAAATTGAAGTTCATTCACTTAATGACTCAAAAGGAGTTGTCTCAATAGACTCTCTCTGGGTATTTAATTTCAACAGAGGAGACAAAGTAGTCTTTTCCATCTCAGACAAACCTCTAAAGGTCATTGTCAAATAACTTTACAAAGAAAAACTTTAAATAGAGTCTAAATACCAAGAAATACATGGAAATATCAGACACCAGAGTAAGAGGTACTTTAGGAGGCATGCACGAATGCTATACTAATGGAAGATTTAGCCATGTTGTCATTGTAATAGATGATTCGGTAAATGTTATTAAAGAGAGATTAGGACAAGGAGATAATGAAAAAACAACAAGAGTTTATAATTTTTATGCTCCAGTTTCAAGGAGCCTATTGGGAAAAAATGTAATCTATAATGAAGTTAGAAAAGAAAGATTATTGCACACAACCATTGAACAAAGTATCAATGTTTCTGAACCTGCCACTCCTGAATTACGGGGTTTTGGAGGAGTATCTTCAGAAAAAACCAGATGGTTTAGAAATTACTAATTAACATTTCTCAAAGCCACAATGTAAAGTGTCTGCCAATATTCATATCCCTTTTCGAATTTCTTTTTAAGCCCATTTGATTGAAGATATCTGAGCCAGGAAGGATTGTTCATTATATTATTTACCTTCAATGGAACTCTCATTTTTTCCAGAATTTGCATTTTCATTTTAGGTTTTTTGTTCATTACAAGATTCCAGCATAAACTCGAAATATTTGTTACAATTACCCCATTAGGATTAAGATATTTTTGTCCGTTGTGTACCAAATCATATAAAAGAGAGATTCCCTCATATGGATTATCATCTATGCTTTTTGGTCTTGGAACATATGGTGGATTGCAAAGGAGAACGTCAAATTTATGCCCTTTCAGTTTTTCTATTCCATTTCCAGTATAATAAACTGCCCTGTGATCAGTTATATTATCCATCGCGCACTTTATCGCATAGGGATTGATATCATTTACAAGAAAAGATTTTATTGTTTTGTTCTTTGCAAGAAGATACTTGCTCAAAAACCCCGAACCACAGCCTATCTCTGCTCCAGTCTTAAAATTATTCTTCCTGTCCTTTAATATTTTATTTAGTGCTTTCGCAAATAAAACAGTGTCTATGGATGGACACCAAACGCTCTTATGGCTATAATCCCAAAATACTGAAACGCCATTGTAACCAACTATTCTTGGTTTCCAAGAGTACAATGAAAAGAGAGTATCTCTCAGCCCCGGCTTTAACTTAGAAGTTTGATAGTTATCAGTCATAAGTACTGGATTGTTAAATCTATGGACAAATACTTTTTCAGAATCGGGATATGAAAGCATTCTCTTGCCATTTTTCCTATCCTTTCCCATTATGGCTGCCAGTTCCATCCCATTTGCATATACATCAAGTTTTTTCAAATCAGCAGAGACTTCCAATATCATTCTCTTATTTATATTTCAGGTTTTATAAAACCTACCTTTGAAAAGAGAGATTATATCTTTTCCGCAGCAAGAATCATATTTGTCGGGGGATAATCTATTTTCTCGATATTTTTCCCAACTTTCTTATATAAAATGGCCTTCCCTTTGTACATTTTGTCAATAATATACTGGCTTTGGAATGATTTTGAGCCTTCAACTATCTTAAATCCTATTTTTTCAAGCACTTTTTTCCATTGTGAAAAACTCCAAAAGCTAAATGACTCATGCATTTCGCTGTCCCAATTGTCCACATAATTCATTTTGCTTATGAACTCATAGGCATCATTCAAACTAAGTTTCACATAATCCCCGTAGTTTATTTTCTCAATTTTGAATTTTATTTTTCTTTGTTTGAAATCCTTGGCAAACTTGAAAAATTTCGCAGATGTTGAAAGTTCTTTTATATTTCCCGAAGATTTGCCATCATTTTCATTCAATTCCAAGTAAACCTCTTGTCTTCCATTCTCTGGACCAACCACATCTCTTATTATTATTCTTCCTTGATGAGCAAGCTGATTGTATGTATGTTTTAGGAGTTCAATGAGTTTCTTTTCGGAAATATATGAATAAATTTCATGTAATATCGAAGAATAGATGAATGTATTGATAGTATTGTCTTTGAAGTTTTGGTCTAGAATATTTTTTCTATAAAAGAACACAAAAGGATTAGCATATTCCTGCATCTTACAATATTCATAGAACTTTCTCGTTGCTTCAATGCCTATAATGTCAGATTCCTGGAATTCTTTTGCCAGAGCTTTTATTAATGAACCTGTGCCACATCCAGCATCAACAATTTTCCCTTCCATAACAAAGGGTTTTATATCATTGAACTTAAATCCCACATTTTTGTCCATTTGATATGCATAAGTATTGTAGTCCCTCGTTTCTGTAATATCTGCATCCTCATTTAGCAAAGAGTCTGAGAATAGTTCGACTATTAAATCTCCCAGATTATACTCTGCATAAACTTCTTGGCTTGATTCGTGAGTATATTCTCTCCAATTCCCATTTTTCCAGTCCTTTCCAGATTTAGCAAGCATCTCGATTATCTCAAATGGTCTCTTTGTTTGATAATCTCCTTTTTTCTCATCAATTAGCTCAACTGGAATATTATCAAACCCCAATTTTTTGAATAATTTTATAACAGGAGGGGTCGAACAAGCGAGAATAGTATTTTTAGGAGTTAATTTTTCTCCGCTTTGATAAAAAATCTGACTTAAAATATAGTCTGCGAATTTATCGCTCGGCTTTATGTCAGGTATTGGATATATTTTCACTTCAACATCCAAATCTTTAGAAAACTTGTCTATGGCAAGAACTCTTAGATAGAGGGGAATTGGATTTCTTCTTGTATTTTCATGATTCGCAGAGGTTATTGTAAACACAATTCTTTCAACTTTCTTGCCATTTACTCCAGATTTTACCAAATTGCTCAAATATTCATGTTGAAACTTAGTTAATATCTGATGTCTTCCAGGGAAAAGTAAGGTCACCATTTTTATATAAATATCAGGAAAATTTATCTTTTAAATTATTGCTTTTATAGTTAAGATGGATGAATATTCAACCCTCATTAGATATAATAGATATTGATAATGTTTAAAAATAGAATGAGACTAAAATTTCTATGACAAAAAGACTTTTTATAAGCGGAGCAGGTGGGAGAATAGGAGAAGGCGTTATAAACGAACATTTTTCTCACGGAGATTCAAATTTACAATTAGTTGGAATAAATGAACCAAAGGGAATAGAATGGACATTGAATGTTTATGCAGAAAAAGATCACGCCCATGGCAAAAGAGACTGGCAAGTTGAAAAAGTTGGAAATAATGCGTTAAATATAAATGGACAAGTAATACCTTTTTTTGCGGAAACAAACCCTGATAAAATACCTTTCAAAGAATTGGGAGTACAAATTTTGATTGACGCCTCTGGATTCTATGGAGACCCTAAAGAAGAGAAAAGAGCTCCTGAATTGATTGGAAAACCACTTACGGCCGAAGAGAATGGCGGGAGAATATTTCTAAAATACGGAATTGAAAGGGTAGTTGAAACATATCCCGCAAAGACTGCAGATATAAATATAATTACTGGAGTTAATCACCTTCTTTACAATCCTGCAAAGCATAGAGTAATATCAAATGCATCATGCACTACAAAGGCATTGTCCATGCCTCTGCAAGTTTTATTGGACAACGGAATAGGAATTGATGCATTACTTATGGACACAACCCACGCGGAGACTGGAAAGGATCTTGCTAAATTATTTGGTCTTTTGGGTAGTCCGACTGTTAATTATGATAATCTAAAGTCAATGATGAGAATCGCAACACATTCCACTGGAGCAGCAAAGGCAACCGGACTTGTTATTCCAGAATTAAAAGGGAAAATGGGAGGGATGTCATATAGAGTTCCTGCAATGGACGGAAGTTTTGCAAATCTTTATTTTGTCGCAAATTCAAACGAAGACATTACCTCAGATAAATTAAATACACTATTAAGGGCCGCAGTTCAAAATCCAAAATACCTTGGAAGAATTGGGGTATTCGAAGAAAACGACATGGAAACAAAAGACATTGTCGGGAGAAGGGAAAATGGAGTAGTAGTTCCATCAAAGACTGCAGTTATCCCTCTTCCATATGGTCCTGAGGGAAAGAAAGCAGCTCTATGCTTGATAGTCTCAGGATATGATAATGAGCACGGTTCTCAGATAGACCCATATAAAGTAGCTGCATATATTGCAAGCAAGGATTAATTAGAAAGAAATCCTCTCAGCCTATTGCATTTAGATAAACTGAAGCACAAAACAAATAGTTATCTGTAATATACTATTATCATCGACATGAGCTAACTAATTTCTTGCTGAAAAGGTTTATATATTATTGTTCTTTAGACACTATCATGGAAAAAGACGTGCTAACCAAGTTCCCTAGGCCCTCGGTTACAGTTGATACGGTGATATTCACCCTGAAGAACAAGGATTTGAAAGTTCTTCTCATAAAGAGAAGCCTTGAACCATTTAAGGACAAGTGGGCAATTCCTGGAGGTTTTGTAAGAGTTGATGAATCTTTGGAAGAAGCAGCTAAGAGAGAGCTGGAAGAGGAAACAGGTGTTAAGGGAGTATATCTTGAGCAATTATATAGCTTTGGTGATGTTAAGAGAGACCCAAGGGGAAGAGTTATTACTGTTGCCTATTTTGCTCTCGCCAATTCAGATTCCATTATTCTTAAACCGAGCACAGACGCCTATGAGGCAGAATGGTTTTCCATTTCTAAGCTTCCCCCACTAGCTTTCGACCATAAAACAATTATGGAGTATGCTCTGAAGAGATTAAGATGGAAATTTGAATACACAACCGTTGCTTTCTCCCTATTGCCAAAGAAATTTACTCTTGGCAGTTTGCAGGAAATGTACGAAATAGTATTTGCAAGAAAGTTCGATAAAAGAAACTTTAGAAAGAAGATTCTCAGCCTAGACATATTGGAAGAAGGAGAGATAATGAAAGACGTCCCTCATCGACCTCCTCAGCTCTTCTCCCTAAAGAAAGAAGTAGGAATAGGAAAGATTGTTGAGATTGTTAAACTCTAATTCTAGTAAGGTTTAAAAACCACCAAAAAGCTCGGAATACATGGGACTTAAACGTGTAATAAATATACTTGAACAGAATTTTAGTGGTAACGCAGACACAGATACTTCTAGATTTGGTTTTTCATTTGAATATCTTATAATTGGATTAAAGGGAAGATATAATTCTGCGGATTTAGACGAAGTTGTTCTAGGACATGATGTATATATTCTGCCTCAAACCACCGATCCAAAAACCGGAAAAACAATGTATGGTTTCAGAAGCGGGAAAAGCAGCGAATTATTCGATTTCTACCCTAATTTAGACTTTAAGTTCAGTCGAGATATTGTTCAAACTCCTCAAAATGTTCTAGATGCTATAAAACATAGGGTAAGAAGACGAATTGTAAGTCAAGACTTAGCACATATGAATGACTGCTCAGCACCATTTTTTGAAATTGCAAGAGAAATGTTCAAAAAATCTATAACTGCAGAATTAATTTTTGAGGGCAAATCGGGAGTTATGAAATATTATCTAACTATCCCTGAAATCCGTGATGATAAGATTTTTGAAAAACAGTTCTAATCGAATAAAACATTCTCAGGTCTCTTAAAGATTTGCACAATAGCAAATCTTTAAATATCATCTTTTTCTTTATTAATTATGGTAGATAACAAAAACGAAAGAAAGGCTGAAAAGACTGAACAAAAGCCAAAAAACCTTGTTTCCGAGGCTAATTCCTCTCCTAAAAAATATGAATCTAATCCTGCAATAATGCCTCCACAGGATCCTAAAGTTGAAGAAGCAATGAAGCAGTTTGAAAAAGTAAAGGCAAAGCTAGAGATATTCAAAAAAGCAGCAGTAAAGAAGTATAATTTTACAATTGCAATAGGGCTTTTGCCAGCAAATGCCTATCAGATGTTTGAAGAAGACGAAGGACTTCCAAAAGAAGTAATTGATTCCAAGCCATTACATTTACTTTACATTGTTCCGGAAGATGAATACAAAAATATCCAGAAGATAAAACCTGAATTGATAAAATTAATAAAAGACACTGGAGAAAATATCTGGCTTCATGTTAAAACTCCAATAGACTTGTTTGGTTACGGATTAGATAGCAAGTTTGACATGCTTGATGCAGTTTCAGCAAGTTACCCAATTTTTGACAATGGATTCCTAGGTTCATTAAGAGTTGCATCCATTCACAAGACATTAGTTCTTAGAAAATTCGAGAAATATGTTGCTTCCTATGTCCTTGGTGGTTCTCTGGTAAGAGGAACTGCTGGAAAAGACTCTGATGTTGACGTATTTGTAATTATTGATGACACTGATGTGAAGAGAATGCCTAGAATGGAATTGCTTGAGAAGCTTAGAGGAATAATCCTTGATTACATAAGAGAAGCAACTGCCCTTGCAGGCGTCAAAAACATCCTTAATGTGCAAGTTTACCTTCTTACCGATTTCTGGCAATCAGTTAAAGATGCTCATCCAGTAATGTTCACTTTCATAAGAGATGGAATTCCACTATGGGACAGAGGAACATTTATTCCATGGAAGCTTCTATTGCTTACAGGAAGAATAAAACCTTCCCCAGAAGCAGTTGATATGTACATGAAGCAGGGAGATCAGACTGAAGAATTTGTAAAGAGAAGATTAATGGACACAATGGTAGACATATTCTGGGGAGTAACGACTCCAACTCAAGCAATGATGATGTTGGCAGGAGAAGCACCTCCAGTTCCAAAGACAATTGTTGAAGATGTAAAGAAAATATTCGTTGAAAAAGAAAAGATAATGACTGTTGATGATTTGAAGACTCTTGAAAAGACAGTAACTCTATACAAAGACTATGAACATGGAAAATTGAAGGCAATTTCAGGAAAAGAAATAGATCAATTACTTCATGACGCTCTAGAATATCAAAAGATGCTCAAGAGCCTTCGAAAAAAGATTGAAAAGAAAATGCAACAAAAGACCGCAGAAGAATTATCTGAGGAAATGTTCAAGATTCTTAGAACATTATTCGGAGAAAAGAGCGAAAAAGAATTAATAAAAGAATTTGACCTTAAGTTGATAAAGAAAGGCAAAATGCCTCCTAGATTCTCCAAGATAATCAGAGCAGTTGAAGAGCATCAAAAGAAAATTTCATCTGGAAAGATTGAGAGCAGAGACTTTGAAGGATTCAAGAGAGACTTAATCGAATTGAACAAAGCCCTTGTCGAATATGCACAGAGAGCAGATTTAATCGTTGCTGAAAAAGGGGCGATGCAGATATTATATGAAAATAGAAAGGCTGAACTTGTTTTACTTGGAAGTCAGAACTTCATAATTGAAAATAGTCAAATAAGAAAGATAGTTGATGGAAAGTTCGTCGCATCAACAAAGGAAGAATTTGAAAAAATCCTAGCAGAAAACAAAGGAAAACTCTCAACCAAGATCTCTGGAGAAGTCTTTGAAGCACTCAAGAAAGAACTTGGCAAGTTTGAAATTGTATTCTAGAATACTATCTCAAAGAATAGCTCTTATTAATCAATCCCTCTATAAATATAATAAACCTAATTATCTTATCAATAACTATCCAATAATTGGGCATAAGATATCTATGCTTTCTTTGATGATTATTTAAAATATTTATTATCTATTTCCAGCTTCCAAGAATTAAGCAAATAACATAAATATCTTCCAGGTATAACTGCTTTATTCAAAATAATATTTTGACTTTTATCAATAATCTGTTCTATCTGAGATTGATTTTTTCCTTCATCATAAAGATTTTTTGCAGGAAGATATCCATATTCATAATTTATTACTGAATAAAAAACTGCCAAACTTAAAATTACCGAATTTTTAATAATTCTTTTCCTATTAATTCTTTTCTCAGCTTTCTTATATTCTTCAAAATAAGCCATCTTTGCAGTTTCATCCGCATTCATTCCTTTCAACATAAGCTGTCTTCTTATTCTATCTCGTTGTTCAACATTAACCATCCTAAATCATAATCTTCTCACTTAAAAACACTTTGGGTTTTGCAAGCATTTAAATATCTTCAATATTAACTTTATTTATGGCAGAATCAGCACAATCAGGAACAAAAGTTTCTAAGGACGAGCTAATTGGTTTCCACAAAGGAGCATTGAATACACTGGTTGCTGAAAGAAATGAATTAATGAGAATTGTCAGTGTTACAGAACAATTGATGCAAGCTCATCTAAAGGAATTGGAAAGCCTCGGAGTCAAATTAACTCAAGAAAAAGCCGAAGACAAAAAGTAATTTTGAACTACTTTTTTAAATTATTATAAATATCTTGTACTCTATGATTAAACTATTGTTATAACAGAAAACTTTATCTTAAATTTTACAAAAAGGTTTATTCAAGATTTCCTTACTAATAATCATCGATACTTCTTCTTTTTGGCATCATAATCAATTGTGGGCTTCCCAAATTCGATCTATAACCAACATCCCAATCAGGATATCTACTTCTTATCTCGCTAAGCTGTTGAGTCGTAAGACCGGGAGACTCGCCAAGGGGAACACAATCACTAATATTAACCACTGCTGCCTCTCCACGAAGGGTACTTGGGCTTCTCAAAACCGTATCTATCTGTGATTCAACCCAATCAGCTACTCGTAAATATGTTCTTCGACATCCAACTTCATCAGGTCCTGTTGCCATATTTTTTAGTATTCTAGAGCTTATATAAATATTTATGTACTTTATTTCAATGATTATGTTTATATCAAATAAACATCTTATTCAATAATTCTGTTAAGAGGGATTTCTACGATGCCCTCTGCACCGGCTTCTTTGAGCCTTGGAATTAGATTACGGACGATGCTCTTATCAACTATAGTAATAACATCACACCATTCCTTATTGCTAAGCTCTGAAACTGTTGGAGTGTTTAATGCAGGCAGGATTCCAAGAACAGTGGCAAGGTCTTTCTTCTTTACATTCATGAGCATTTCAACTTTTGTTTCTGCCAGAAGAACTCCCTTAAGAAGCATCATTAACTCTTTCATTTTCTTTTGCTTCCATTCATTGCTCCAGCTTTCTTTGTTTGCAATAAGTTTTGTGTTTGAAGTCAATAGAGTATCAACTATTCTAAGATTATTCGCTCTAAGGGAAGAACCTGTTTCCGTAACTTCTACAATGGCATCTGCAATTCCTCTTGCCTTAATTTCCGTTGCGCCCCATGAAAATTCAACTTTAGCATTTACTCCATTGTTCTTTAGATATCTCTTTGTTGCATTTACTAATTCGGTGGCTATGATTTTCCCATTTAAGTCCTGAACGCTATTAATATCAGATTCATTTGCGACTGCAAGAACCCATTTTACCACTCCAAGTCCTTGCTTTGCATAGAGCAAATCTCCAACGTCTTGAACATCTGCTTCGGTTTCCATTACCCAGTCACTTCCGGTAATTCCACAATCTAGAACTCCATCTTCTACATATCTTGCTATTTCCTGGGCCCTAAGAAGGACACATTCTATTTCAGGATCGTCTATGGAGGGATAGTATGACCTATCGCTTACTCTTACATTATATCCTGCTTTTCTAAATATCTCTAAAGTAGCCTCCTGCAGACTCCCTTTTGGCAATGCAATTACTATTTTCTTTTCGCCGTTATTTCTTTTTAGTCTTTCCATATTTTTCCTCCGGATTAAATATCCTTTCTCCAAGGGTTTTAAACTTACTGTTTTCCAATTTCCTGTAGAAACATGATTCAAAACCTGTGTGGCAGGCAGCTTTTCCAATTTGATTTACTTTTAATAGAATCGTATCATTGTCACAATCAACGAAAATTTCCTTTACTTCTTGGAAATTTCCAGATTCTTCTCCCTTTAGCCAGAGTTTATTTCTTGTTCTGCTGAAATATACTGCCTTTCCAGTCTCAAGAGTTTTTTTCCAGGACTCTTCATTCATGAATGCAAGCATTAGAACTTTTCCAGATTGAAAGTCTTGAACTACTGCAGGAACAAGCCCATTAAATTTAGCAAAATCAAGCCTGATATCACTTTCCATTTTTTATTTCCTTTATTTTAGTTATATCTACTAACTTTTCATCTCCAGTTTTCATATCTCTTACCTTTACTTTTCCTTTAGAAACTTCATCAGAACCAACAAACACCACCTTGCTTGCCTTCTTAGAATCTGCATAATCCAATGCCTTTGAGACCTTGTCATATGAAACTATTACATTCATGTCCAAATCTCTCAATTTCTCTGAAATTTCAATTGCCTTCTCATTCTCTCCTATGGACAAAACCATTATCTTTTCACTGTTCTCCCTGTCCTTAGCCAACATACATAGTCTATCCAATCCAAATGAAATTCCCGTACTCTGAACATTGTTAAACATGAAACTTCCTCCGGCAGTGATTGTTTCCTTCATTTCTTTTGTCTTAACTTCATATACTGAACCATTGTAGTATGATAATCCTCTTGCCAAACTAGGAGAAAAGACTACATCCACACCATAAGACTTACAATATTTAATCAACTCTTTTATTTCTTTGTAGTTTTCATACTTCTCGAAGAATTCTGCAGGTTTTTCGAATATCTCAAGCACATTCTGTGCCCCTAGGCCTCTAAGATTATTATAGACTTCCTCCCTATCCAATTTATCAAGCTTATCAATCTCCTTTATTACCTTTTCAAAGTCCATTTTTTCAATATTTTCTTTTTCAAGTATCTCATTCAACAGCTTTCTGTTGTTCACATTTATAACAAAATTAATTTTTAATTCTGAAAGAACTCTCTTAACAACTGCAAGAATTTCTGCTTCATCTTTTGTTGTTGAACCTATTATGTCTATATCGCATTGAACAAATTGCCTGAATCTATTTCCCTTAATAGGTTCATCTCTAAACACAGGACCTATTGAAAACCTCTTGTAGGGCATTTTTTTGCCCATCATTAATCTTTTTAGTTGGAATGTAAACTCATATCTCAATGCCAATTCTCTTTTACCTCTATCTTCCAATTTGAATATGTCCGAAACAGCCTCGTCATTCTGGTTTTCGCCCTTTACAAATTCTCTATATTCGACAACCGGAGTCTCTGCAGGTTCAAATCCATATTTTTGGAAGTTCTTTACCAATATTGCCCTAATATCTTCTCTTTTTTGAGCTTCTTCTCCTGTAAAATCCTTAAATCCCTTAACTGTTTCGTATGTCATCTTAATTACCGTAAAAAGCGGAAGGCGAGAGTCGAACTCGCGTCTTCAGAGCCACAGTCTGACATTCTACCGTTAAACTACATCCGCCATATTTAGTTACAAGTATGAATATAGAATTATTACTTTTTAAATTAAACGCAATATTGGAAGAGTTTATAGACTGAGTATTAGATAGGGAAGCTGAGCTAGGTTCAATGAAAACAACCAGCGCTGTTAGCGCCTTTGGCTCCGAATAATGTTTTAGCTTCCATGATAAAATGAGTGTTTCGATGTTTTATAAATCTTTCTCTTTTTTGAAATAAAAGTTTATAAACAACACCTCATTAAATAGAGATATGAAAATAAAACTTTTAGGTTCTGGTTGTTGGCAAGGTATCCCTGCGCCGTTTTGTAATTGTGATATCTGCAGAGAAGCTTCCAAGAATATCAAAGGAAAGGATTTTAGATTTAGAACTAGCTATCTGATTGAAAAAGATAATAAGAAAATTTTGGTTGATGCCACTCCAGATGTAAGACTGCAAACACAATTTAATGGTGTAGAAAATGTCGATGCCTTTTTGATTACGCATTGGCACTGGGATCATCTATTTGGACTTAAAGATCTTGATTTATTTCTAAGCAGAAATAAACCTAAAATTTATTGCAGCAAGGAAACAAAAGATTGGCTAGATGATCAATTTAATTACTTAAAACTTAATATTGAAATATTAGAACCATACAAAGAGTACCTTATTTGTGGGGTTAAAGTAAAACCATTTTTAGTAAAACATACTCAAGAATCATTTGGTTATCTCGTTGAAAATAGATTCGCCCTACTGGGAGATTATTTTGAGACTCCTTCAGAAAGCCTAGATATCATTAATTCAGCAGAAACTGTATTTCTTGACGGGACTTATCTTGAGGAGGCAATAGACTATGATAAAACTCATTTGCAAAAACAAAAAATTATAGATTTTGCAGAAAGTTTAAGTTGCAAAAACAAAGTCTTTGTTAGCCTAAGTTGTTTATCAAAAATGAACCATGAACAGCTCCAAAGTAAATATAAAAAATTTAAAATTTCTTATGATGGCTTAGAATTTTCCTAATTCTTCCGTTGCTATTTTTCTTAAATCTTCCCAGCCATATAAGTATTTAGCCTTCCAACTACGAGATTTTATCTTTTTAATTAGCTGTGCACTTCCTAGTCCATTTATTCGATTTGTATTAAATTCTATAAGGCCCTCACTAAATATCTGCTGTTGATCTTTATTATTAACTCCATAATATTTAGAATCAATACCGAAGTATGACCTGCCCTTTTTCAAAATTAATTGGATTATTTCCTCAGGGTTTTGACAAATCTCTCCTTCCGCAACTAAAAAAGAGATTATGGATTTTGTAGCCAATACCCTACTTTGTTTAAATCTTACATAGTCCCCACAAATAAATCTTCCATTGTTAAAACACATCTCATTTCTCCATATCCTATAATCCATATCTAGTTTATCAAAATCCTGCTCAGAAATTATAGGGCTTAAGCAAAGAGAGTCTTCAATAACCTCATATCCTCTTCCTTGTAAAGACTCATTTAACTGAGCTTTTGCCAACACGTCTCCTGGAAAATGCACATCTGGCAGATAATTATAAGTTTTATGAATTCTAATGTAATCTCTAACAAAACCTTCTAACCGAGGGACCATATTCTGTCCGTAAGCAAGATTATTTAGCACTACGATGCAATCAATATCGCTTTTCAATTTTTCTGCAGAATCAAATGCAAATCTTCCAGAAAAGAAACTAAAATCTAACAGTTTATCAAAATTGCGATTTATCGAATCGCTAAACTCTTGCCTTATCCTCTGTTTTTCACCCACCAAAAGGTAGATTTGTAAATGTTTAAATATATTTAGCTAAAATAATATCTATTTCAATCTACACAGTTTTCCCTTCTCATGCATAAACAAACCCGTGAAATTACCATACTCACTTCCCCTAGAACCAAGTTGAGAAGAAGCAATATACAATTCCTTTTCAGCCAATCCTCTATCTTTCATCCTCTTCGCGAATATACTGTACGATTCTTCCCTCGCTTCCTCACTTTCATATAAATCGTTACAGCAATGAGCAATTAAATTAACCCTATTTCCTTCGTATAAATCTGGAATAATTGCTATTTCATTACAAATAACTGGAAGAGCACTATATCCTTGAACTTTTGAAGCCCGGAATCCCTTTTCAAATAATTTCATTGCTTTCTCGTTTAATTTTTCTTTGAATATCTCCATCGGTCCTTCAAAATCAACCCCTCTATAATCTCCAAGCTTTTCAGCAAAGTCCTTCCCAAGTAATCTTTCTGCTAACGCAATTTTATCATCATAATAAATCCATCCCGGTTTTTCAACTCTCTCAGAGATAATTTTTCCATTAGATATTACAGGAATTACTGGAAGATAAAATCCTCCAAAGTCTCTCAGTAATGTTCCTGGAAAAAACGAGGCATTTTTTGTTTTTAACATATGATTCAACGCAAAGACAACTTCTTTATTTCCAGTTAATGTTTCAAGGTCTACAGACTGCGGAGCAACTTTCCCACCATCAAATATATCTACTCTTTCAGTATCCAATAATGAATTTGCATTCATCACATATATCCCAGAAGAATTTAAAGGAAGAGCAGAAAAATCCTGTGGTCTCTGAGCCACCATGGGATAAATTTCTTCCCAGTCTTTACAATAACTTGCCATCTTTTCTTTGTACTCTTTGGATTTATAAATATTACTTTTATTTTTTCAACTAAAAAGTTTAACAAGTTTTAAACCAAAATGTTTAAAACCTTCTTAACACCCTATAAAACATGGTCCTAAGCCTTACTTTACCCGAACCGGGAAAGCAAAAGCGAGTAAAAGACATGATTATAGATATTCTCAGCTTCGAGTGGCCCCTTACATTAACCTCAATATATAATAAAGTTTCAAAAGACTATGCCCATTCTTCAACATGCCAAGCAACATACAAAGCAATCTGTGAACTTCTTAAAGATGGAGTCCTAGTAAAACAAGACAAGTTCTACAGTTTGAATATGCAATGGATTGATAAGATAAAAGAATTTTCTAAACAGATAGAAAAAAACTATAATGAAAATGAAAAGGTCCCGCTTATAGACGGGGTATTAAAAGTAAAAACAGAAAATAATGTCTCAGTTCTCACATTCAACTCTCTCCTTGAATTGGATAAGGCCTGGATGGATATAAAGAAGAATTACTATCGGAATTTGGACAAAGAAGGAGATATTACTTTCTGGAAAGGAAATCACTGCTGGTGGCTTTTAGTTTATCCAGAATCTGAATTTGATGAATTAGAAATTGTAAGAAAGAAAAAAGTAAAAGACTTTAATCTAATCCACAATAGTACCCATCTGGACAAAGCAGCAAAAAAATTCTATGATAAAGCAAAAATAGGCTGCAAATTCAAAAATGAAGTAGTGGACAGCGATATGACTGTTTTCGGAGACACAATAATGCAGGTAAGCCTCCCAGAAAAGCTAAGAAATGATTTACATAGAATATATGAAAAATGCAAAAAACCTGAAGAAGTAGATATTCATGATTTACTAAAGAATGTCCTAACAAAAAAGAATCAAATCAACCTAGTTTTAACAAAGAACAAAGATATTGCAGATCAACTTAAGCAAACAGTAATGAAAGAATTCAACTATTAAGTTTAAAACACCTAAACCCTAGGAATATATGGTTTCTCTGTCCTGTGGAAGTATGAATTTAATGATATTAGTTATCGTTCTGTACTCAGTTATCCTATTTAGCGCAGGAATATTCATAAAAAATGCTAAAAATGGTAAGGAATATTCAACTGGAAAGCAAAAAATAAATGTTTTCGGAATTGCAAGTGCTCTAGTTATGACTTATTTTGGAGCAGGATTTATTCTAGGAGGAGCAGAGCTCGGATACAAATATGGTATTTACGGATTAGTATATGGTTTAGCTGCGGCAATTGGTTTATTCCTCCTTGGAATATTCTCCAGAATAATTTATACTCAATCAAAAAAGGAGAAAATATCCACCATCTCCATGTTTTTATTTAAGAAATATAAAGACAAAAAAATTGAAATCCTTGCAGCACTTATCTCAATTATCGCTCTCATAGGAATAGCTTCAGCCCAATTTTTTGCAGCAATAAAAATATTTACTGTTTTAGGAATGAATACTTGGATTAGTTCTGCAATTACATTCATAATTGTTGTTTTAATTGCAACAAAAGGAATAGGTGCATTCGCCAAATTCTCAAAAATAAACATTATCATGGCTACCATTGGAGCCATCGCAGCAATAATCTTTGTTTATAATATGAACATAAAACCTCTTTTTGATGTAAGCTTTGAAGCAATTTCCCTAAGTTCTTTTCTCTGGGTTCTCCTACCCACAATGCTTTACACCTTAATAGGACAAGATTTACTTCAAAAGATTTATTCTTCAAACTCATGGAAAAACGCAAGGAAAGCAAGCTTCATCTCTTCAGCAGTTATCGCTCTGCTTAGTTTCTTCCCAGTAATTATAGGTATGCAAAGCAAAGCATTATTCCAGATAGAAGCTTATGAAGCCCTCCCAAAGTTCATTGCTTTCGCATTTCCCTCCCTTCTAAAAGGCCTTTTCATTGCGGCGATTCTTGCAGCAGTAATAGGCACCTCACAATCAGTAATAAATGCTGCAGCCACTCAATTTTCAGAAGATTTAATTAAAAATCCAAGAAAACATAAAAGAATTCATGCACTAAGTGCCCTAGTTATCTCATTTCTCGCCCTAATTCTCGCCCTAATTTCAGGAAGCATAGTAAACAACATAGTTCTTGCCTGTACAATATACACTGCAGCAATGTTTATGCCCATCTCAGTTGCATTCTTCTCCAAAAGTCCAAGAAAGATATTCAAACCCGTATTTATAATATCAATTTTAAGCATAATCCTTACAATATTAATCGAAACAGGATTAATCAAGATATCAATTCCTTCAATAATAATCTCAATTCTCGCCTCATTTGTTCTATTATCTATATATTTATTATGTAAAAATAAGTTGAAATTAATAAACTAAAGAGTTTAAACTCCACAAACTAAATATTTATAATGCATAACTTGCATGAAAAAATATGGAACTTCGCGCAGTAAGAATAAATCCACAGAACAAAGAGGGTTTGGTTGGAACTTACAAAGAAGTATTTAAGGGACATCCATGGCATGAAGACCTTATATGCGCAAATTCAGTTTTAGAGATTAATGACCCTAAAAAATGCATGGTTCAATATACAAAAAGTCCATGTGAAAAATTTGATCTAGACAAAAAGGCAGGAATAATAGAAAACGATTGCAGAGAATGTTTTGTTAAAAGATTTGATTCAAGTCAAAAGTCAGGAATAATTCATCTTAATGGACAAAACCTTGAAAAATGCATTGGATGCGGAGATAATCTTAGATTAATCGATTTCTATCCCGATTTTACAGATCATATTTCTCTCATAGATGAAGCAGTAGCCCATAAGGGCTTCGTTGGATATATACTGAAGAACGATTCAGATATAATTGGATTCAGCTGGGGCTATGACGTCCCACATGAAAATACAAAAAGCGTTAAATTTAGTTTAGTTACCCCTGAACTAATAAAGAAGAATGTAGTTCCTGAAGAAACATTTTATGGGGCAGAGGTAGGAATAGTAGATAAATTCCAGAATTCTGGTCATGGCACCATTACTTCAGGGCTGAGAATAGCTGCGGCTGCAAATGAAGGAAAAAAAGCATATGTAACAAGAACGATAAATCCATATATTATTTCTATGCTGGAAAAGATGTTTTCAGGCACCCCTGGAGAATTTTTGTTCAAAGACCCCGAAAGAGACAGCAGCTGGTATAGATGGGATATGCAAAACCTAAATAGAGATTATTTAAATAATCGGGCTTGCAATATAATTCATGAATAACTGCCTAAAAATACTGAAAGATTTGATAGCTATAGACTCCCAGTGTGTAAACTCCAATGGAAAAATTGTAGATTACCTCTCAGAAAAATTCAATAAATTTGAAGTAAAAAAGTATTCATATAATAAAGAAAACCTCAAATTACATAACCTAATAGTAAGGATTACGGGTAAGAGTCCAAAAAATCCTCTTGTTTTTGTCGGGCATACAGACACTGTTCCAATTCCCAAAGATAATAAAGAAAACCAATTAAAACCTATCGAAAAAGACGGAAAAATTTATGGACTTGGCTCAAGCGATATGAAATCTGGCTTAGCTTGCATGATTGATGCAGTATTAAATTTAGAAAATCAACCAGAAAATGATATCTATTTAATATTTGACGCCGATGAGGAAGGATCTGGAACGGGAGGGCATGAAGTATTAAAAAAATTAAGTTTGAAAGATGCAAACGTTATTATCTGTGAACCAACGGATAGAAAAATAATTTATGCTCAAAAAGGATGCCTAGACATTAAAATAACTACATTTGGAAAGGCGATTCATTCATCAAGCACAAATTTTCAGAATAATATTAAGAATAATGCGGTTTACAAAGCAATTGCTATCTCAAATAGTTTGATAGATTATGGTAGCGATATAGAAAAGAAGGAAGATAAACTATTGGGCAGACCTAGTTTTAACATAGGTCAAATTAATGGAGGAAACGCGGCAAATGTAGTTCCTGCCGAATGTTCCCTTGTGATAAGCAGAAGACTTCTGCCCGGAGAAGATATAGACAAAGAGTTTGTTAAGATAAAATCTATAGTCCTTGGAAAATATCCCGAGTCAAAAGTTGAAATCATTTTTTATGGTGAACCCTACAAGACTGATGAAAACAGCAAGCTTATAGATAAAATAAAAAATAAATCTCAAAAGTTCTTTGGAAAATCAGTTCTCGACGTAAAAACCGCTTGGACTGAAGCAGCTTTATTCGCAAAATATGGAGAAGCGATTATATTTGGACCCGGAAATACTGAAATGGCACATAAGCCCGATGAGTACGTTGAAATTGAGGATTTAGATAAATTCACAGATATCTACAGAGAACTTATGGCAGGCAAATAAAATGAACTTCATCAATTTTGAAGAGGCAAAAAAGATTAAGTGGGATATGGAAATAGAAAAAGTCCCTGAAAATATTATTGAAATAATTGATAGAGTGAAAAAGGAAGGAGATTCTGCAGTAAGATTTTACAGTCAAAAATATGATAAATATGAAAGAATTAATCTTCGAGTTTCAGATGAAGAAATAAAGAGAGCATATGAGCAAGTTAATCCTGAAACTCTAGAAAAAATAAAAAGTGCAGCTAAAAACATAACAACCTACGCGCAAGCACAAATGAATTTAATAAAAGGGATGAACATTGAAATTGACGGCACAAAGTTGGGATATAAAATCCTCCCTATCAAAAGAGTGGGTTGTTGCATCCCAGGAGCTTCATATCCTCTCTTTTCGTCCGCATTAATGTCAGTTATTCCCGCCAAAATTGCAGGGGTGAAAGAAATAGTTGTCTGTTCTCCAAAAATAAAACCTGTCACAATAGTTGCGGCGCATCTTGCAGGCGCAGATGAAATCTACGACGTTGGAGGAGTTCATGCAGTTGCAGCCATGGCCTATGGGACAGAATCAATAAAATGCGTAAACAAGATTGTTGGTCCTGGAAGCGAATTTGTTACTGCTGCCAAAAAACAAGTTTATGGAAAAGTAGGGATTGATTTCATTGCTGGACCGAGCGAAGTCTTAATAATTGCAGATGAAACAGCAAATCCAAGATATATCGCGGCAGATTTATTGGCGCAGGCAGAACATGCAGAAGGAGCAAGAGCAAATGTTATCATTCTCTCAAATAATTTGGAACAAAAAATACAAGAAGAAGTTGAAAAACAATTGAATAATCTTAAAACGAAAGAAATAGCAGAAGAATCAATCAGAAAGGGAAATATTATATTGGTTGACAACTTAGAGCAGGCAATTGAATTAAGTGAACTAATTGCTCCAGAACATCTTGAACTACAAATAAAAGACGCGGAAAAGAACGCAGATAGATTTACCAATTATGGCTCGTTATTTATAGGAGAATATTCTGCAGAAGTTTTCGGAGATTATTGTTCTGGAACTAATCACATTCTTCCAACAGGAGGAAGCGCAAAATACACCTCAGGAGTCTCAGTCTTTGATTTTATTAAAAAACCAACATATCAGATAGTTAGAAAACAGTCATTGCCTAAATTAATTGACGTTGCTTCCAAGCTCGCAGAAGCCGAAGGACTATATGGGCACAAGAACGCCGCAGACATCAGAAGATAAACTATTTCCTTTAAAAATTTTAAACTTAATATCTAAATAGCCCTTTCAGCTTTCCAATTTTATGGATTACAATACCTACATCGCAAGTATATTTAAAGAATTAAATGAAAAAAGAATATATAATATAATCAGTTTCTCCGGAGGAAGCGAAAGCGAGAAAGAGGCAGAAGCAAGAGTAAAAGAAGGAATTGAAGAACTTTCATCAAGGAAAGTTGCCATTTTAACTGGAGGAACAAAATTTGGAGTTCCTAAATTTGCAGTTGAGCAAGCAAAAAGGGTAGGGCTACCAACAATCGGGGTATATCCTGCCAGGGGAACAAAATATGCTCTGCCCTCATTAGACTATGCAGTTGAAGTTTCACCAAGATATGAAAAAAGCGAATGGGGAGACGAATCAGAGATATTTGCCAAGCTTGCCAATGGAGTTTTGCTCATTGGTGGTGGAATGGGCACAATGATTGAATTTTCACATATAATGAAAATGAATGAAGCAAGAGTAAAAGAAGGTCTTCAATGTGTTTATGTAGCTCCCGTAGTTTCATCTAATTCGAAATCAAAAGAACTTGCCGATTTGATAGACATTTTGCCTGTAAAAACAGAAGTAATAAAACAATCTTTACCCAAACAGAAATATTACAATGGAAGAGATGCTGCAATATTTTTGATTGATAAATTGAAAATAAATTAAAGTTTATTTTATTCTATGTTTTTCAAAAACTGCCTTAAATTCTTTCCTTTCTGAATCATCGGGCTTATGATGTGGTTTAACATTCCAATATTCTCCTTTGTAATAAACAAGACTTTCTCCTTTTGCGGGAGAGCATTCAACAATCTCTCCGACAAGCAAAACATGATCTCCGAGTTTCACCTTTTTAATTAATTTACACTCAATATTTAAAGAAGCTCCCTCCACTAATAGAACATTTATCTTTTTCGCTTTGAAAAATTTATATCCTATCTCTTTCAATGCCCCAATTTTATCATAATCTTTTCCAGAATATCCTCCAGACAAACTGGCTAATGAATTTTGCTTCGTTGATGCAATACTTATCCCAAATTCTTTTGATTTTACAATATTCTTATAAGTTGTATGTCTTGGATTTATGCAAACTGCCATTAACGCCGGAGAATAAGATATTTGATAAGTCCAGGCAGCAGACATTATGCCATCTCCCTTTTCTCCTTTACTTGTTATTAGCCCCACATTTGTAACAAACATCCCTGCCCCTTCATCATCATAATTCAAATCCATCTAATCAAATAGAGAGATTACCTTTTAAATCTAGTGAATGATGGCTCTTAATGATAGAAGAAACTTACAATTGAACCGCCAATTGTGGCTCCCCAGACTATTGATTTGAACATCTCAATGTAGAGGGCATCATTATATCTATTGAGATAACCCTGATTAGAGGTTTTGTCTTCTTTGTGTAATACTTCAAATAGATACATTGGAACTAATGTTCCTTTTGTTATTCTCGATGTCTTTCCAGGTTTTATCTTATCTAATCTTATTAGCATTTGTTCAAGAGATTCATTCTCGTCTTCCATTAATTTTTCTTAGAAGAGAGGTTTATAAAACTTCTTATCCAAAACAGTATCTCCGAAACTGAACACAAATCAAGATAGTTCCTTCTATCTTGCTTAAACTTGACTTCGCCATCTGGCTACCGCTAAATCTGTAAACCTCTAAGTACCGCCAGTTGGGTTTTTTATACCCAATCGGGAGGTTTTTCGCTGAATTCCT
>Ga0208373_1000819_pt1 | contig 47811 bp, 47 predicted proteins | sample RifOxyC2_FD_184036 | JGI IMG/M metagenome (GOLD analysis project Ga0208373, IMG submission 184036) | Soil microbial communities from Rifle, Colorado - Rifle Oxygen_injection C2 (SPAdes) | ecosystem: Environmental > Terrestrial > Deep subsurface > Rock core/Sediment | place: Rifle, Colorado...
GTTTACAAACCATTGAAAAATATATCCGCGATCAAGGCCAGACGCCGGCAGAGGCACAACTAAGGCTGATATAGCTTTAGGGTCATACCTTTCTGCCGATACCCTGCGGTCTTGCCGCAGGGTAATTTATTATTTTTGGTTCCATCGTCTAACGGTTAGTCGCCTCATCGGCGATCCGCCGGCAGAACTCCAGGTTTTTATAACAATAATAATATTTGCCGGGTTCGTCTAGTGGCTAGGACGCCAGGTTCTCATCCTGGTAACACGGGTTCGATTCCCGTACCCGGTACCAACTTAATCAATCCAGGGCAGGAAGTTAAAATATAAATTATGAGTTTAAGAATAAAATCCTTTATTCTTTTTATCTTTATTTGCCTGGTTTTTATTTTTTTTGTTTGGATTTACGCGGTTGATTCCCAAAAAAGGGACGAGGAAACAAACCTAGAAAATCAAACGGCTGAATCTGCACCGGATCGTTTAGTCACCGTGGAAATCGCCCCCAATTCAACTTTCGGGATTTTGATGTATCAGGCCGGCGTTGATCCTAATATGACGGCGGAGATTTTAGCCGCCGCCCAAGACGTTTATGATTTGGCCACCATTCGCGTCGGCCGCACCTTAACTTTGCGTTATAATCAGCAGTCCGGCGAATTCATCCAGCTGGTTTATCCCATTGACACGGAGGAGGAGCTTTACGTCACGTATCAAAAAGTCAATGAATTAACAAATGAAGATCAGGGCGGTGTGGCTTCCACTTCCGCGGAAATGACTGAAAGCGGGTGGGCGGCCGAACGAGTCTCAATACCTTATGAGCTACAGTGGAAAATTGCCGACGGCACGGTGGCCACTTCGCTCTATCAGGCCGCCCTGGATAACAGCGTGGATGTGCGGGCGATCATTGATTTGGCCGACGCTTACCAGTGGACCATTGATTTTGCCGTTGATCCCAGAACCGGCGACACTTTTAAATTTATTTACGAGGAACGTTACCGGAACGGCAGTTATGTTATGCCTGGCAGAATTTTGGCCGCTAAATATAATAACGCCGGCACGGAGTATCAAATTTATTATTTTGAAGAGGATGAGGAACACCGGGGTTATTATGACCAAAACGGCATTTCAGTCCAAAAGGAATTATTAAAAGCGCCGATTCAGTATAAATACATCACTTCGGGTTTTACCATCGGTTTAAGATGTCTGGAAAGTTACGGTTTGTGCACTGGCCATCGCGCCGTTGATTATGCCGCCCCTACCGGAACGCCCATCAGAGCGGTCGGCGACGGCACGGTTATTTACGTTGGCTGGTCAAGCGTGGGTTACGGCAATCTGACCAGTATCAGGCATAATGGCACTTACACCACCAATTACGCCCACCAGTCCAGAATTGTGGTCAAAGCCGGCCAAAAGGTCAAACAGGGGGAAACTATCGGTTACGTCGGTTCAACCGGGCTTTCCACCGGCCCGCATTTGCATTATGAAGTGGTTAAAAACGGTACCAAGATTAATCCTTTGATTTTGAATTTGCCGCCGGGCGAGCCGATCAAGGAAGAACATAAAGGCAGATTTTTTGAAACAATCAGGCAGTTTCGTGAGATGCTTGATCAAGTATAGATTATACGGATATAGTACGCATATTTATTGATGAAGCACGGATGGTTCTTTATATTATTTGTCATTAATCCGTATTCATCCGTATTCTTAATTCGTACTTGTCCGTCTGACAGAATTTTTTTAATAACAAAAAGACGATCCGTTGATCGTCTTTTTTGTATTGTATTAAATCTGAGCGCCAATCCTTTTTAATGTGGTGGGTATGACCCTTTTCCAATTTTTTTAAAAAACGATCCTTGATGCAGACGGATTGCCAGCCGTTTTTCGTTTTTGTAAGTATAAAATTTACCAATGATTTTTTTGCACGCAGGGCAGATAAAGTCGCATGTCTTGGGAGTAAATATTTTTGGAGCAAAAATACGGTCAAGGTATATGCGTTTGAGTGCGCCCGGTCCATCTTTTTGATATAAAACAATTACCTGTAATCCTAAACTTTTTCAACAGAATTAATTTAATCATCCCTGATATAACAATAGGTGCTTTTTACAGTTATGACAGAAAATATTTATAAAACGCGAATATCCGCCCCTGGTTTTTCTGTACTTATCATTTTTTAACACGAATTTTTTTTGCATGCATTTGAGTCTTAAAATTAATCGTTTTCGTGGCCTAGCGGAGAAAACGTTTTGTTTTTCCCTCAAAAGTTGGTCGGTCGGGCGGGGAACCCGCGACCTCGCATTATATTTCAAGGTCAACTTTAAGCTTAATGAAAGTTTGTTCTTTGAAATTTTGAGAAAAAAGTGCCCTGCGGATTGGATTCGTTGTTCACGAATTTCCGCTGAGCACTAGTTGGTTCCTATGTACGAGAGGGCTTGCTGAACGGCCTTGTCCAGCTCACTCTCATTATTCATTATTACGATATGGGGAAACTTGATCCCCATATATCTCGCTTTGTCATCGAGGTAATCTGACAGGGATTTACAACCCCCAACGCTACCTCGGGTCAATCTATCCTTTATGCGTCTCCCAATCTCCTCGGGGGTATCGTTATATTGACACCAAATGACCTTCATGGTCCCCCCGCCTCTCTCGACCGCCGATTGGAGAAAATCTTGGTTGGTATGGCGAGAATAGGTGGCGGCGATAATCACCGAAAAACCCTGCCGGAGATTAGCCTCAACGGCAGCGTGCAGAACAGTGTAAGCCACCGTCATCCGCGCCCGCTCGCGGGCGCGAGCTTCATCCGATCGAAAGGGATTCTGTTCTTGCGAACAGGCGCAACTTGCTGGTCCCGCATCGATATCGATGAAGTGAAATCCGGTTTTTTCGGCGAGTGCCCGAGCGAGCGTACTCTTGCCACTTGTTGGGAGGCCGGCAACCACAACGACTGTTTTTGGTTTCAACGAACTTACTCCTTTCGTATAATTAACAAACCCAACTCACTAAAAGCGAGAGCAGTTGCTTTTAGAGAGTTGCCGCCGCCGTGCTTGTGGTCTGGACTCGTCACAAAGTATTGCATGAGACGATTCCAAAACTCACTCGGCGAAAGCAAAACTGTCTTGATCCCTTTCTCGCCTTGGTGTTCACTCTTCTTGCAGTTGGTGGCAAGCAGGATGTGAACGAGGCGATCACTCCGGCCAGAGTTCTCGAGAATCGTGCTGAGCAGTTTCACTGATTCTGTTTCTGCTACGTAGCCAGTTTCCTCGAATAAGCCACGGACGGCGGCTTTGAGCGGTGTTTCTCCCCATTCCATCGTCTCGCCCGGCAAGTGGAGATAGTCCACGCCCACCCCGGGTTGAAACTCCGAGATGGCGACTACCAGTCCTTCCGTAGTGAGACCGAATATCTGTACAGCGTCGGGAAGAGAGTACTTCCAGTACTCTCTTACTCCGTTTTCATCATACCAGACTTCTTTCACTATCCTAAGACCGAAAGTGTGCTGTGGCGGGCCGAATGGTACTTCTTCACGTGACAGGAATTTTTTGGACATCACGTCCCCCTTTCTGTTTTTGGATTATGTTAAACAACTGTGATATATAGAGCTGGTTACAAAACTCATTTAGCCAGCTTTTTAAGATAATGCTTGATGAAGGACAAATGGCAGAAACCCCTGTAAGTCTTGGCTTTCTTTTCCATAAACCTGTCTATTCGGCGATTGTTGTTAAGCCAGGCAAAGCTTCTCTCCACTTTCCACCTTTGCTGGCAGTACTTTCTTTCCCGTAATTCAATCTTGGTAATGTTTTTTGAATTATTGCTTCGCCTGATTAAACAAGGCGCGATCCGTCGTTTGATTAGCTCTAAGCGGATTGCCTCGGCGTCATAACCCTTGTCCGCTCCCAATCTTTTAGGTTTTCCCGTCTTAATCTGGTCTAGAGTGGCCAAAGCCGTTCGTTGGTCGTGATAGTTGGCCTTTAAGCAGATAATGGTTAAAGGATTACCCTTGGAATCAATGGCTAAACTGCGGTTTAAGCCTAAAACCTTATGTTTTCCCGAATAACTTACGTATTTTCTGCCCCTTTTTTAGACTTAACCACCGAAGCGTCCAAATAGGCATTGCGCCAGTGTAAAAGGTTCTTTTTATCAGCTTTTTGTTTAAGTTCATTTTGTAACCTCTCATACTAGCAGAAGTGATTTAGTTAGTCAACCGCCGCGCATTGCCGTGCGACAACTATTTACGCGACGCTTGACAAAACAATATTTTAATGATAGATTTTGTCATAAATCGTACCCCTACCCGCATCCACAACGCCTGACATAGTCTCCTTAACCAGAGCAAGGTTAGGCAAAGATTGGAGGAAACATGTTAGACTCGTCAGTCATGAGTGTCACAGCCGGCTTGACAAAATTAAAGCTGTGGCTCAGATACAGCGGGCTTGAATCCATTATCTCGGGGCTGTTCTGCCTCGGGGTTCTTGGTCTGGTGGTGCTGATCGTAACCCTGATCAGCGTTCCTACTGGCTTGCCCGGATGGTTCTGCTACCTGACGGCATGCCTTACAACCGCTCTGACCCCCTGGGTCAGATATGGGCCGCTGTTTGACCTGTTCAACCAAGTAACACCAGAATGGCTGGACAGAATTTGGAAAAGAGCGCTGGCGCTCTTGTACCCACGGTTCAGTTCCGCAACACCGGTCAAGTTGAGGCAACTGCTAACAGACATCAAAACGACCCTGGATGAAATTAAAGAACTGTTGCCACCAGGATCGGCAAAATAATTTTAAAACCGACGCCTCCCAGCGCCGGTTCTTTTTTTGCCAAACAAGCCTATTCATGCTACAAATAAGGCATCAAAGCCCCTTAAACAAACAAAGGAGTTAAGAGATGAAAAAATTCATCTTAAACCTCCTTTTTGTCATAGGCCACGTCTCACGGCCTATAGCAATAGGAGGTTGGATGTTCGGACGTTTTTGGGTGAACCACCCGTTGGACTATACGCCCACATGGCTGTGGGCGTTGACCGCTTTGGCATTTTTATGTTTATTAGAACGATTGCCGACGGTCCAGGGCGGTTGGGGCCACCAGTACGCCAAATTTTGGTCCAGCGGCGAAAACTGGGGAGGCCACTAGAAACTGATGATGCATGGAGGAATCATCAGTTTTATCTTTTTGCCATTCTTAAAACTTATAATCTCAGCCTCTGAACTATCTCAGCCTCTGCCGCTCCTTCCAATAAACTTGGCTGAGCGTAATCACTGATTAAGACAGCCCGAGGCTCAATCTTTTTAACGCCAGCGGAATCAAAGGTAATTTTTAACGCCAGGCCTTCCCTGGTGGCTTGGGACCACATTTGATCAAAAACAAAATTGCCCAAAGAATAAAAAATGTATTTACCCTGATAAATTTCAGCCGACTGCACCCAATGCGGATGATGGCCGATGACCAGATCGGCCCCGGCTTTAACAGCGGTGTGGGCAAAATCAACCTGCTGACGATTAGGCGTAGCGGTGTATTCATCGCCCGCGTGCATGGAAACAACCACCAGGTAGTCCTGATTTTTAGCCTCCTTAACGGCCGCCACCATCATGGCCGTGTTCATAAAAGCCGTACCAGCGCGGCTGCCAGCGGCCTCATAATTTTGAGGCACGATGCCCGGATAAGTGTAGGCCAAAAAGGCGAACTTAACCCCCTGCTTCTCAAAATAAGCGGGCGCGTAAGCTTGGGTATTGTTACGCCCGGCGCCGGCGTATTTAATGCCGGCCTGTTCCAGATAATTAAAAGTGTCCAGCAGCCCTTGTTCACCGAAATTGGGCGTATGATTGTTGGCCAAAGACAGCACTTGAAAATTATAGTCGGACAAAACTTGGGCTAAGTCCGGCTCGGCCCGAAAAACCATTTCACCGGACTCAATTTCCCGGCCCGGCGTCAGCGGCGTTTCCAGGTTGCCAAAAACAAAATCAGCCGACTTTAAATAATCGCCGACCTGTAAAAAAGGATAAGCCGGGCCGTGTTCTTTTATTTTTTGGGCGACAACCCTAGAAAGCATAATGTCGCCCGTAAAAATACCGGAAACTTCCTCAGGCGCTTTCGGTTGCTTGGGCTGGACAACGGGCTGGCTGAATGAACTGAAAAAATCCTGGCTCAAAATATCCTGCCATTGAAAGCGGACCAATGAATCATTAATCACATAATAAGCCAGCCCGACGCCAACAACCGCGATGATCACGGTCAGACTTAAAATTATATACCTGACTTTCATAATTAAATTTTAAGTTACATGGCGTGCCCGTGTCAATATTTAAAACTTGATTTTCTCCCGAAATATCTGTATATTCTCAAGATACGGGCTGTAGCGCAGCTGGTAGCGCGCGTCGTTCGGGACGACGAGGTCGTGGGTTCAAATCCCGCCAGCCCGACCAATTTTCATTAAGCTTAAAGTTGACCTTGAAATATAATGTAAAGAGTGACATTTCAACTTCCCGTTTAGGGGTGACATTTTAACTTCCCGTTGACAATCAATGCGCGGCGTTGACACAGGCAATGCGCGGCGGCAATGCGCGGCGGCAATGCGCGGCAATGCGCGGCGGACAGGCAATGCGCGGCGGCAATGCGCGGCGGCGTCGCGTAAATAGTGTCGCGTAAATAGTGTCGCGTAAATAGAAATTTATGAAACATGTTATAAATTAATGCTTTAGTCTGCGTGTCTTAGGACTAGGGAGAATAAACAAAAAAAGCGGCCGACGTCCTTTATGGGGAAGTCGGCCATTTAAATCATTCGCAGGGTGTCTGCGGCATTGCTGGTGCCGCCGCAGGCACGAAGTCGTCAGGCGCGGCCGTGGTGGAGTGAAAATACCACTCCGGCGCCGTGACCACAGCCAGGTTAAAACCTTCAGGCAGGAGCGAGTTGATCTCCTCCGGCCTGAAGATCAGGGTAAAACACGAATCAACCGCCTTGTTGATTCGTGACGAGTCAGCGTAGCTGACTCGGTTCGCGCTAATCTCAAGAGTGATCTTGAGATTAAGATCCTTGGCGACAATCTTGCCAAGGATCGGATTCGTGGGGGAGGAAAAAAGATGAGGCTTGTAGGTGACCTCAACTCCTCCCGGTGTCACAGTCTGGCAGGTGGGGGTTGCGCCCCACCAGAATTTCACCAGACAGACGAAGGCGGCAATAAGGACAATTGTCCCCAAAACCGCCACCAGGACGATGGTTCTACTCTTCATGTTTCCTCCCAATCTTTGCCTAACCTTGCTCTGGTTAAGGAGACTTTGTTAGGCGTCGTTGTTACTTCTATCAGCTTCTTTTCCTTTTTTGAATCTCTTGTTTTAGAGCCTCTTTGGCTTGAGGCCCCTTCATATCTTTCATTCTCCTGATCGCTTGAGCGGCTTGACCAAAGCTGCCCGGCCCTGTCATCAGTTGGTCATCTGATGGAGGATTAAGGAACAGCTTTGCTCCCAGCCGTGAGGCTTGGTTGGGAGACGTTGCCTCCCAAGCTGTGTTAACAAAATGCTCGATGTTTTCTTCATCAAGCCTCACGCATAGCGCGAGAATTAAGCGCATATGCCTAATACCTCTAAGCAGAGGTGGATATTTGCTAGCCACCAGCGTCTCCCTATGGAATTGTTTGTAAATTTACGTTTGGTTTAGATAATAACATAAATAATTAGATTTGTCAATTCAAAAATCTTTCAAAAATCTTTAAAAAAATCTTTAAAAAAATCTTTTAAAAATGTTAAGTTTATGATAAACTAATTCACAGTTTTGTTGTCAGGCATTTTTTAAATATATTTGTTGACTTATGGAAAAAGCAGTTTTAAATCATTTAGCCATAATTATGGACGGCAACCGGCGCTGGGCCAAAAAGCGCGGTTTGCCCACTTTAATCGGCCATAAGAAAGGTTACGACAAAATTCTTAAAGTCGGAGACTGGTGTCTTGACCGCAGTATTAAGGTTTTGACGGTTTTTGCCTTTTCCACGGAAAACTGGAACCGCTCCCAAGAAGAAGTCAGCTATCTGATGAATTTATTAAAAGAAGGCTTAAGACGCGACGTTAAAACCATGCATCAGAAAGGCATTAAAGTCCAGATTTTGGGCCGCTTGAATCAGCTATCCAAAGATTTGCAAAAAGAATGCCGGCAGGCCATGGCTTTAACGAAGAATAATAAAAAGGCCACCTTGAATATCGCTTTAAACTACGGCGGCCAGCCGGAGATTGTGGACGCGGTCAATCGGGCCATTAAAGCTAAAGTCAGGTCAGTCACCGAAAAAGTTTTGCAGAAACTTATGTATGATCCCAAGATGCCGCCGCCGGATTTGATCATCAGAACTTCGGGCGAGCAGCGCTTATCCGGATTTTTATTATGGCATTCCGCTTACAGCGAATTTTATTTTCCCAAAGTCTGCTGGCCGGGTTTTGGAGAAAAGGATTTAGACGCGGCGCTTAAAGACTACGCCGGACGGCACCGCCGCTTTGGCGGGAATGAGCAGAAAGCCTGAAGCCCGCCCGCCATGACGGCGAGCCGGGCCGGTAACACTTAACTGACTTCTCTTTCTTTTTAATTCATTATTCTTCATTCTGTATTTTTAATTCTTCATTCTAACTTCATTTATTTTCGGGTTATGCCCGATTTTAATTTTCTCTAAGAGTTATGGTAAGATAAACTTATGGAAAATTCGGATAATCATCAATCTGTTACTGACCTGTTAGCGAGCCAACGGTTTGATGAGTTGGTCTGTCCGGTCTGCGGATCCGAGCTCATCCAAGAAAAATGCAAAGTCGTCTGCCGGAGCGAGCAGTGCCTTTATCGCTTGATTTATAACTGTTCGGAATTTTAAAAGATTTTTTATGGCTGATTTATTTGATCAAAATTTAACCAAAGACCAGCCATTGGCCGAACGTTTACGGCCGGTTGATTTTTCCGGATTTTACGGCCAGGAAGCAATCATCGGTCCTGGCGCTATTTTGCGGCGGGCGATAGAACAAGACGACATTCCCTCCATTATTTTCTGGGGGCCGCCCGGTTGCGGCAAAACCACTTTGGCCAGAATTATCGCGCGGCAGACCAGGTCCGTTTTTGTGCAGCTCAGCGCCGTGGCCGGTTCGGTCAAGCAGGTCAGGGAGATTATTGTCCAGGCGCGGGAAAGAAAAAAATTTAAGCGTCAGCGGACCATTTTATTTGTGGATGAAATTCATCGTTTCAGCAAGGCTCAGCAGGATGCTTTTTTGCCGGTGGTGGAAGACGGTACCCTGATCTTAATCGGCGCCACCACCGAAAATCCCTCATTTGAGGTTATTTCACCCTTGCTTTCGCGTTCAAGGGTGTTTGTCTTAAAGCCGTTAGAACCGTCTGCCATAGCGCAAATTTTGCGTTCCGCGCTTAAATCAGATAAATACCTGCAGGCCAAACAGTTTAAATTAGCCGATGGGGTAATAGATTATTTGTCTCAGATGTCATCCGGCGACGCCCGCACCGCCTTAAACGCCATGGAGCTGACAATCAACACGACAAAACCGGATAAAAATGGTACAATTACTATTGATAAAAAAACTGTCAGCGCCTCGCTGCAAAAATCCCACTTGCTTTACGATCGGGCGGGAGAGGAGCATTACAATATAATTTCCGCTTTGCATAAAAGTCTGCGAGGTTCAGACGCGAATGCCGGGCTTTATTGGCTGGCCAGAATGCTGGAAGCCGGAGAAGACCCGCTGTATGTGGCCCGGCGCCTGGTCCGCTTTGCCTCCGAAGACATCGGTCTGGCCGATCCTCAGGCTTTAGTCCAGGCGGTTAACGCTTATCAGGCGTGTCATTTTATCGGCTTGCCGGAATGTAACGTTATTTTGGCTCAAGCAGTGGTTTATTTGGCCAGGGCGTCTAAAAGCAACAAATTATATACGGCTTATCAAAAAGTCCAAAAAGACATTATGGAATTGCCAAATTATCCGGTGCCCTTGCATTTAAGGAACGCGCCCACCAGCCTGATGAAAGATTTAAATTACGGTAAGGATTATAAGTATAATCCCGATTACGACGAAGACGTTGTGCAGGATTATTTGCCGGAAGAATTACTCGGCCGGCAATATCTTGAAGATCAATAACAAGAATCAGGTATTATGTAACGTGTAGAATATATCATTAATAATTCTATAATCTATTAATTTGTTATCCAATTTACATCATGCATCCCGATAAGTGGCCGGAAATCAAACAAAAAATCGTTGACAGCTTTGAGGTGAGGGATCAGGGCGAGGTTAATCATGAAGACCGCCTAGAAACCATGGAGTTTATAGAATTCAAGGGTCCGGTGGGCCTGATGCGCCTGGAATGGATTACCAGGCCCAGGGTCTTGGGCAAAAAGACGCATTACTCAACCAGAATCGGCAGCGACGTGGGAGTTGATTATATCTATTCCGCCGACGAGTTTACTCATACTTTAAAAATATTTAAATGGGACAACTTAGCGGATGACTGGCAGGAAATTGATGCGGGTTCGTTCGGTCTTTAAAGTGATATGACCAGCAAAAATCAATCAGCCAAAGAGATTCTTAAATTCGGCTTGGGTGGCGGTATTTTAGAGGTGGCTTACTGCTCTTTAATCGCCTGGCTGATCAACAGCTTGGATCACGTTTTTAACGGTCCGCCCACGCCTTTTAACATAATTTTCGTTCTCTTGCTGTTAGTTTTTAGCGTGGCGATTTCGGGCGTGCTGATCTTCGGCTATCCGCTTTACCTGGCCATTCAGCAAAAATATCAGCCGGCGATCGTGACGGTTGTAACCAGTTTATTGACTTTGATTTTGGGAGGGGTTTTAATTTTTAACATATTAATTTTTAATAGTTAACCTTATGGTAAAAAACAACCAAGGCAAAATTTTTCAACTGGGCATCCTCTTGGGCGTGGTGCTTTTTGTCCTCGGCGCCGTTGAAAGCTGGCTGTCCGGCGGTTTGTACGCCGTTTCCGACCCGGCTTTATGGTCCGACATGACGGGCCATTGGTGGCTTTGGGCTTTAATTTCCGATATGGTCATCGGTTTGATTTTAAGCCTAGTTTACACCTTGTTTTATAATGCCATTCCCGATCATGGCGTTGGCAAAGGCATTCAGTATGCTTTTTGGATCTGGCTGGTCGGCACTGTCCCGGGTTTAATTATGACTTTTCTAACCATGGCCGTGCCGACGGAATTAGTCGTGGCCTGGCTGATTTCCGGCTTGTTAAACTATATTATCGCCGGAATAATTTTAGGTCTGATGTACCGGCCGCAGCAGGCTTAAGTCAAGGATTATTAATTAATGAAATTTTATGAATATTGGCAGAATCTTGTTTTTCGCGATATTTTTGCTGTCTTCCACCACCTTGCTGGCCACGACGACCATTTTGAATTCTGTTAATTTCAGCCAGGCGTTCAATCAGCCCGTTGCCGGGTTACAGGAGCGTCTGCTGGCTACCGAATACCAGCAGGCCTTGATTCAGCTATTGCAAAGTTACAGCGCCGAAGAAAAAATGAAAAATTTGAGCGAAGGGGTCGGTTCGTTAGAGAACGATTTGTTGGGTCTGACCACGCCGGCCAAGTATCAAGACCTTCATTTTAAGCTGATTACTTCTTTGGATCGTGTTAAGCCGGGTACGGCTCAGGCCATGCAGGCCACGCGTACCAGCCTGGAATCGCTTATTAAAGATTATTCCTGGCTGGCTTCCACCTTATCTTTGTTTATCATCAATAATTTTTCCTAGATATTTTTAACTCGGCCCTATGCTTTTTTACCGAATTTTTTCTTTTATTGTTCCCGCCATTATCGGCGGCTTAAGCGGTTTGTTATTTTGGCGGGCCAACCTGGCTTACTTTACCTTGATCGTTGCCGGGCTGGCGTCCTTTTTGGGCGCCTGGCTGCTGGTTAAGTCCAAGGTTAAGCTGAAAAGATCCTGTTTTTTTTACGCTTTGTTCAGTTTGTTGCAGACCGAAAGCGGCTTGGTCATGTTTTTGTTTTTGGAAAATTTTGCGCTCAAGCTTATTTTAGCCGCGGCTATCGTCATCAGCAATTTTCTTTATCTTAATGAATTGTTTGTTCAGTATTTTAAAAAAGCCCTGCCGCAACTGGAAAAGCTGTGGTCCATTTTTTATCTTACCCAATTGTTCTTGGCATTTTTTATGGCCAGCATTTTATATGGTTTAAGAGATTTTTTAAGCGTTTCGCTGGGGCTTCTCTTGCCGGTGTTTTTTATTTTAACGGTCGTTTTAAGCTGGTACCATAATTGGTCCGCCTGGCATTTAAAAATCAGTCCGCTGTTATTCCGGGTTGTCATCGCTTTCATAGTCAGCCAGATGTTTTGGGCCGTTTCTTTATTGCCCCTTGTTTATTATCTTAAAGGACTTTTGCTGGCCTTATGGTATGCCGTGGTCATCAGCCTAGTGGTGTGGCAGTTTGGTAAAACAGCGCCTAAAAAAATCGTTAGAAATTACCTGATCATTGCCATGATCGTCGCTGTTTTGATCCTGGCCACCGCCCAATGGTTTTAAGCCGCTCAGGCGATTTTTAAAAGGCCGGAGCCGTTTGATTAAATCTTAAGTTATCATCTTTTAATCCAGGACAATTTGTTTTATTAACATGCCAAAACCAGAAAAAAACAAAAAAGATTTTTCGGCTGACGAGCCGAATAAAAATCCCGATAAAGAAGAAGTTATCAGAGAAATTTATCAACAGGAATTTTCCGTGCCGTCTTTCAGTAAAACGCGCGCCGGTGGCAGCAAAGTTTTTATTTTTTATTTGTTGATGTCGGTGATTGCCGGATTTTTGTCAGGTTTTATTCAGGATTTTTGGTTTGATGATTACACTCGCACTCTGGTTGAACCCAAAGAGGCGGTGACGGAGGAGCAAGTTTTGGATTTAAACTTTTTATTGAATGAGGAAGATCAGGCGTACCAGGATGTCCTGAGCCAATTAAAGAGCCAGGTGGTGGGTTTTTATAAACACCGGGCGGGCGAAGACATTTTGGATTCGCTTTATTTGGAAAACGATTTTTTGGGCAGCGGCATGATTATCACCAGCGATGGCTGGTTGCTGACCCATCAGAGCGTTATTGAGACTGAAGATTACGTAGTTATAACCGCCGATAAAAAGATTTTTGAACCTTTAAGCGAGGTGGTGGACCAGTTTTCCGGAGCGGTGCTGGTGCAAATCGCCGCTCAGGATCGTTCGCCTGTCCGCTTTGCGGATTTAAATACCGTTCAGCCAACCAAGCCTTTGCTGGTTTCGCGGTACGCCGCGCAAAACCACGGCTCCGATATCGTCAAATCGGCCGTGCAAAAGTTTTCTTATCACGATCAGGCGCAAGGCAGCGACTTTTTGTTGTCGAGCGATAAAATTGATCATTACCTTAAATTAGTTACGGATTTTGACGCCGTTTACAACGGCGCCGTTTTGGTCAATGAAAATGTGGAGGTTGTCGGCTTGCTTTTTTATTCCGGCCGCCCCGATATTCGTTTAGCCATCCCGGGCTATTATCTGGCTTCGGCGGTTAATAATTTTTTAGCCAACCGCAATGAAATTATGCGGAGCGCCCTGGGCGTTCATTATGTTGATTTATCCGAAAGTTTGGGTTTGGCGCCGGCGGTTTCTGAAGGAAAAACAAATGGCGCCGTCTTGCTGGGCAATGCCGCCAAGAATATTTTGGCGGTTAATGAAGGTAGCCCGGCCGCTCAGGCCGAGCTTAAAGCGGGCGATATTATTTTAAAGGTTAACAACGAAGACGTTGACGAAAGAAATTCTCTAACTAAATTAATCCAGGATTACACTCCGGGCCAGGAATTAACTTTGTTGGTGCGCCGGGCAGGCCAGGAGATTGAGGTTAAGGTGGTTTTGGCAGAGCTGTAGGTTAGAATAATGAATTCAGAAAGGAACTAGCGGGCGAATAGCTTACGAATATCCGCCTGTATGACATAGGAATTTTACTGATCTGTCTTTTAGACAGATTTTTGTTTATCATTTCAGTAAGATTGCGGTTAATTTGACTTTCGGTTTATTTTCGGTATAATAAAGATATAACCCTACACCATTTTTATTAAATATTTTAAAATTTCGCTAATTTTAAGGTAAAAGTGGTGTCGGGTAGAAAAGGGAAAGGTGTGGATAAGTAGCATGCATCAATGTAAGCAGTTACTTTTAACCGGTAACAATTCTGCAAGCCATCTTTAATTATTATTTAGTTATTAATTATTAATTTTCAAACACATGGACAAACTAACCAAACGTCAGAAAGAAATTTTGGATTTTATCACATATTACCTCAAGGACAATGAGTATTCTCCCAGCTATATGGAGATTGCCGACCATTTTGGCATTTCTTCGCCGGCCACGGTTCATCAGCATGTTAAAGCTTTAGAAGACAAAGGCTACTTAAAGTCCGAAAAACATCAAAAACGGGCTTTAGAGCCGGTGATTTTAGCCAGCTACCGCGATGCCTTTTCCATTGATTTGCCTTTGGTTGGTTTAATTACCGCCGGTGAGCCCATTGAAGCGATTGAAGATCGCGAAACCATGGCCGTGCCCTCGGATTTTGTGCCTAACATAGAAAACAGCTATATTTTAAAGGTTAAGGGGCAATCAATGATTGACGAGGGCATTTGGGACGGCGATTACGTGATTATTGAACGGAATCATAGCCCTAAAAATGGCGATGTCGTTGTTGCCTTGTTGGATAACGCTTACGCTACTTTAAAGAAGTTTTACCGCGAAAAGAACCGGATTCGCCTTCAGCCGGCCAACAGCTCCATGAAGCCCGTCTACAGCAAGGATCCCTTAATTCAGGGGATAGTCCGGGCGGTTATCCGTAAATTCGCCGTTACCTGATAATTTTTCCTTTATCCAGCACCTTTTTTAATACCCTGCAGAGATTCTTTTCTAGAGGGGCTAATACCCAGCACTCCGCTGAAGTATATTTATATAACTTTAGGGCGGTGCTTACGAATACCCTCCGTGAAAAGGTGCTGGATTTATTTGTTTTTGGAGTTGCATAAGTATATTTCAGCGGGTGATTAACCAAATTTTAAAATTGTTTTTGATGTACGATCAAATCAACGAACCCATAGAAGTCCTGGTGAGTTTTAAGACGAACGAGATTGTGCCCCAGTTGTTCAGTTGGCGTCGTAAAATATATAAAATAAGTCAAGTGCATCTGGTGCATACTTCCACTTTAGGTCGGCAAACCTTATACCATTTTTCGGTTACCGATGAGGTGAATTATTTTCAGCTGGTTTTTAACCCTTTTAATTTAAGCTGGGTCTTGGAAAAACTATACAGTAGCGGTTAAGCCAAACTTAGCGGCGTTGACGGTTAGCCATGCAGCGGATTATTCTACATTTGGACATGAACTCTTATTTTGCTTCGGTTGAACAGCAGGCCAACCCTTTTTTTAGAAATAAGCCCTTGGGTGTTTGCGCTTATTTGTCGCCCAATGGCTGCATTATCGCTTCCTCGGTGGAAGCCAAAAAGGTCGGCGTTAAGACCGGCTGCCGGGTTTATCAGGCCGTTAAATTATGCCCTCAGGTTATTTTGGTGGAAAACGATCCCAATAAATACCGCAGCGTCACCCAAAAATTATTTGGGATAATGAAAAGCTACAGCGACAGTTTTGAGCCTTACAGCATTGACGAAGCCTTTTTGGATTTAACCGGCTGGTGCAGGGATTTTAAGCAGGCCGAGTATCTGGCTGAAAAAATTCGCGGGCGTGTAAAAGCCGAAATCGGTTCCTGGTTAAGGTGCTCCATTGGTTTGTCTTTTACCAAATTTTTAGCTAAATTCGCTTCTGATACGGCAGGAGTTGATTCAACTTTAATGTTGCCTGATCAGGCCTCCCTTGAGCCAGTTTTCAGAGGGCGGCAGTTGACTGATCTTTGGGGCGTTAACCGGCGCTTTAAAAAGCATCTTAACGCCCTGGGTATACGGACAATCGCGGATCTGCGAGTCTTCCCGGTGCAGAATCTTTTTTCGGCTTTGGGTAAGCCAGGTTACTGGCTGTACTGCCACGTTAATGGTCTGGAAATTGACCATTTAAGGTCCTTGGAAGAGCTAAAAAGCAAATCCATCGGGCATTCTTACTGTCTGCCGCGCTGGACAGTTGATAAAAAGTATTTGTCAGCCGTGTTATTTAAGCTGGCGTCAAAAGTGGGCGTACGGCTCAGAGAACGGAAACAGCTGGCCTACGGCGTTTACGTTCATTGGTCTTACATCGGCCAAGGCGGGTTAAGTAAATCTTTTAAATTAAAAAAGCCTGTTTACACCACAGACGATATTTTCCGGCCGGCGCAGCAGGTTTTAAGCCGGGCCGAGCTTTCTCATAAGGTGACGATGCTGGCAATTGGAGTTTTTAATTTATGCCCGATGTTTAAGCAGCCGGAGCTGTTTTTTCGGCCTGATTTGAACTTAAGCGAGGCCATGGATCAAATCAACGGGCGCTACGGCAGCCAGATGATCTACAGGGGCCTGCTGTGGAAAACTGAAAATCTGGCCAAAGACAGGATCGGTTTCAGGAAGATTGATTTTTAGGTTTTAAGAGGCGCTTTATCATTTCCGGATTGGGGCTGTATTTTTTGTTGGCAATATTCCATTTTTGAACATATTGACCGATACCGCTTGTGGATAATTGATTGCGCCTTCTGGTAGATAGCTGTGACCAGTCTAAAAGGCTGTCAAAGCTGATTTTATAGCGATTATTAACAACTATGTAGCGAAGTTTTTCCGACTTTAGGGCTGATCTGATTGTTTTGCTTGAAACTCCAAATAGCTTGGCCGCTTCACTAACCGAAACTCTGATAGGTAAATCATTAAGCATATTATTTTGTGGCTAATATAGTGAATTATATCAATTTATTCTAGAATAGTCTATAAAAGATATTCTACTAACATCAGCTTAAATATTTTTATTTCTAGACTATTGTATACTATATAACGTTAATTATAAGAAAACGCGTATCTTTATTAAAGACTCTTTTGTCCAGGAACAAAGTATTTTTAGTTCCACTCAGCCAGAAAATTTATATTCAAAAAATGATGTCAGGTATTATTAAAGAAAGTATCCGATAAATTCAGGGATAATGGACAAAAAATGTCTCTGGATTTATAATATTGTAAGTTACAAACTACGAATTTTACTAATATACCAATAATTTTTACTTTTTACGCCTGAATGCCCTTGATTCAATCAAGGGTCAGAGGCGTTTAATTTTTATAGAGCAACTTGTCAAATTAATCAAAAATTAGTATATTTATCCTTTGTAATTTGTAGATTTGTAACATTTTACCAATTCTGACGTCATATTTAATGAAAGAGATTGATGAAAACCTATTGTTATTTAAGGCTAGCCATGGCGAGCCAGAGGCTTTTGGGCTAATATTTGATAAATACGGCAATAAAATTTACCGTTTTATCTATTTTAGAGTCAAAAATCAGGAGACGGCTGAAGATTTGGCCAGCCAGACTTTTCTTAAAATTTGGGAATATATTTTAGCGGGCAAAAAGATCAGGGAGTTTCAGGCCTTTGCCTATAAGATCGCCCGCAATTTAGTGGTTGATTATTACCGTAGCCGCGATAAAGAAGAACTGCCGCTAATTTATACCGAAGAAGAAATTGAAGAATCAATTAAGGTTGATCCGGATACAGCCATCAATCGGGAAATCTTGGAAAAGTTGCTTAGAACTTTGCCCGATGAACAACGGGAAATAATCGTCCTAAGATACATTGAAGATTTGTCTATCAAGGCAATATCTAAAATTGTGGATAAATCACCAGGACACGTTAGGGTCATTATCCACCGCTCCATTAAAGAATTGCGTAAATATACATAAAATGTCCGAAAAACTCATCAATCAAATGAAAAATCTGGAACGGGTTGAGGCCAGCCAGGAATGGCTGAAACAAGCCCGGAGTTTTTTGGTTAATAAAGTTAATCAGGATACTTTTGCCCACAAAACGTCCTGGAATTATAACATTAAAGTTTGGTTTATTGGCTGGCAGGATAAATTAGTGCCGTCTCCGGTTAAAGCAGTTTCCTTTTTGTTGCTCATCGGGCTGGTCAGCGCCACCGGCTTGGCGGCCAGAGCCGAGTTTAATCCCAGTAAGTTTTTATATTCCGTTTGGGAAACGGTAGAAAGGGCGGAATTGGTTTTAGCCACTTCTCCAACTTCGCAGACCAAGGTTTATCTTAAGCATGTGGAAAAGACCGTTAAGGATGCCCAAAAATTGGCCCAATCAGAAAAATTAGACGATCAGGAAAGGAATAAGCACATCAATACCGTGGTTACTAAGCTGAAAAAGGAAATGTCAGCGGCCTCGGCTTCTTTGGATATTGCCGAGCAGACCAAGGCGGGCGGGAACATTACCGAGCTCGCCAAAGAAGTTACATCTAACACCCAAAATACCGTTAATGCTTTAAATAAGGTTATAGAAGAATCGGAAATGAAAGGCGCCGATAAAGTGGCAGTTAATGAGGCCATTGCCGCTACCGAAGCGGTTCAGGGAGAGGCGATCCAGTTGCTGATTGATCAGCAGGACTTGCAGAATCTTTCTGCCGAAGAGCTGGCCAATCTGGTGGTGGAAAAGATTGCCAGGGCCACGGAGCAGTTAAACAAGATTTTAGATTATTTTAACCAGTCTAGGGCAATAACTCCCCAAACCAGTTCAGTTGTTACCACCACGGCCGAGGTCATAGATAACCTGGCGGAAGAATCAGCTGAAACAGCCGGAGATCAAGTTCAGGCAACATCAGAAAATCAGGCAGTATTGACCGCTGAAAAACAGGCGACCTTAAACCAATTAACCGTTAAATTCCAAGATAATCTGGATTTAGCCAGCGACGCTTTGGCAGAAGGGAATTTAACTGAGGCCTTAAAGAACGTCTCTAATGTCACTCAGCTTATTATTCAGGCTAATGAGATTTTGGGCGAAACTTTGGATGAATCATTGCCAGCTGAAGGCAACCAGGCGAATCAGGACAATCAGAGTAATTCAATAAAGGTTGAGGGCGTGATGGAGATTTTGCCAATGGAAACCGCTACCACCACCGAAACCACCGCCGCCATTATTCAAAATAATCAGGCTGACGGGCAGAATTCCGATCTTATTAACGAATAGAGGGCTGTTGATAATGTTGCTGAAACTCAGGCAAATTAGGGCAATTTAGATTTTTTTTGACAGAAAACGATAGTTATTTTATAATTTGGGTTAATCCAGCACCACTTTTGCGTGTCGTATTTAGGGCGGATACGTAAAAGTGATGCTAGATTAAATGATTGTCCCTAAGTAAGGGATGCAATCTTTTAATATAGTTATTATTATTAACAAGTCGATTTGCCTGAACTTTGATAATTACAAATGGTAATTATTAAAGCGAGGGTTGCGCGTTTTAGCGCATAAATCGATTAATAAACGCTTACTTATTTAGTTTTTTCTGCCAAAATTAAAATCTGATATCCGGCAATTATGGTCTTGCAAAGGTCGGGGTCTAAATCAGGCCGCAACCTCATAAAGCCGGGTTAATATCGGTTTTAATGGAAAAAACGGGTAATGTAAGTTTAACAAGGAAAAAAACCATGAATAATTTTATCAAGAAAGCTTTCTTGATCTCCATGGTGGTTATTTTGAGCCTTTGGGGCGTTGTTGGCGCTGTTACTGTTCCAGTGCACGCTAACGTTGCTTCAACCGGCGACTTGATTAAAACTGCCACTAATCCGGCTGTTTATTATCTGTCCGCTGACGGCAAAAGGTACACCTTTAACCATGCGAGAGAATACTTTACTTGGTATGATGACTTTTCAGGCGTCGTGACAATTGCCGATACCGAAATGTTCTCATACGATCTTGGTGGCACCGTGGTCCTCCGTCCTGGAGCTCGGCTGATGCAATATGTCAGCGTCCAAGGCGATGGCACCTGGATGATTGCTTCTCCAAACGTGTATGCTGTTAGTTCTAACGGAACTATCATGGCTCTTGATTCTGCAGAAACAGCTGTCGCTTTATATGGCGAGAACTGGGAGCAGATGATTGTGGCTATACCTGACTATTTGTCCGGTTATTACACTACTGGCGCGGCTTTAACCTCCACCTCCACTTATCCCACCGGTACTTTAGTGAAGATGGCCGGCAGTGATCAGGTTTACTACATTGAAGGTACTACCAAGAGACCTGTGACTGCAGACGGCATGACCGGCAATAACCTCAATATGGACTATGTCCTGACTGCGAGTGATTTATCCGGCTATACCGACGGCACTTCCGTGACCGGCGTTGAAGGCGATATTGCCAATCCAGTCGGTGGCGCAACAGCTACCCCCATTGGCACCGGTTTAACAGTGGCTTTGTCTCCCAGCTCACCGGGCGCGCAAGTTGCTCCTGGCTTAGCTACCAACGTGCCTCTGTTAAAGGTTAATTTAACCGCTTCCACCGATGGCGCGGTTACCGTCAATAGCCTGGTCTTTACCAAGAGCGGTCCTAGCGATAATAACGACATGAGTTATTATTATCTCTATGATGGCGCCACCAGATTAACCAGCGGCAAATCATTGAACAATACTTCTTTAACTGTTACTTTCAGCAACCTGAACCTTTCCGTTGCCGCCGGCACTACCAAGGCTTTAACCTTTAGTGCAGACGTGGCCGCTTTAGTGTCTTCCGGTTCCGGCGCTACTGCGGGCGGTGTGCATATTTACTCTTTGGCTTCAGCCGATGGTGTAAGCACCAGCGCCCAAGTAAACGGCAGCTTCCCCTTATCTGGTAATACTGTAACTATCGGTTCAGTTTCTACCGGTTGGTTAGATGTAGATGCTAACGGCGGCACCTTAACGAATCCGACCGTCGGCCAGACAGGCGCGACCGTGGCTCAGTTCAAGGTTACCAACAGTTCAGCCGAAATTATGCACCTTAGCAGACTGTCTTTGTATCAGACTGGCACTCTTGAAAACGCCAAATTCAGCAACTTAAAGCTTTATCAGAGCAGTACTTTATTGGCCGAAGTTTCCGGCATTAACGGCGACAGTTTAGCCGTTTTTGATCTGGCGACCCCTTTTGTGCTAGATAAGAGCCAGAATAGGATATTTACTGTGACTGCCGATATTGCCGGTTCTGCCAGAAACGGCGATACCACTAAGTTTTACTTAGACAGCGAGAGCGACGTTTATGCCTTAGGCCAGACCTATGGTTACGGCGCTTGCGTTGACGCTGGCACTACTACTTGTACAAGTAGTGCAGTTGCTGGAACTTACGATGGTACCAGCACCAACTACAGCGAAACCACAGTTCAGGGCGGCCAGGTTACTGTTGCCAATAATGGTCCTTCAGCCGACAATGTTTCCGTTGGTCAAACCAACGTGCCAATGTTAAAGTTTGCCATTACCGCTGGCGTTAACATTGAAGTTAAACAATGGAGGGTTGAACTTATTGGACTTCCTGTGGCCCATGCTGATTGTGTTGCTGATTATATCAGTAACTTAAGAATCGTTGATGATAATGGCGGTTCTGGCACTAGCGCGGTAAATTGCAGTGATTTAACAGCCGTTACTGACGGCGGTTATTATCAATTCACCGACATTATCAACATTGATGCCGGTGAAACAAGAAATTATACCGTTTACATGGACATCAGTTCATCCATGAGCGCTTCAACTACCTATGTAGTTTTAGGCAATACTGCGAGTGCTAATACTTTTTCGGCAACGGCCGTTAAGAATACCGATAACAATCAGTACGTGACCGACATTGTGCCTAGCACACAAACGCGAGGCACTAACCAGGTTATCGGCACGGCCTCATTAACCACCGCTTTAGGCAACTACAAAGGTGAAGTGACTGCCGTTAAAGGTTCCGCCAACGTTAAGTTCCTTGAATATAACTTAACTACCGGCGTATCTTCTCCGGCCACCATTAACAGCATTAAGTTTGCGTCCTATGTTGACTACGACGGTTCCACGGGCTCAAACACCTTTAAGAGAAATTATGGCAGTGGCACAAGCTATATTGACGCCAAAGATGTTGTTACTCAATTAAAACTATATTCCGGTAATCAACAGCTTGGCACAGTAGAATCAATTGATACTTCCGGTTATGTTACCTTTGACAACTTAGGCTGGACTATTCCGGCCGATTCTACCGTTGATTTAGTCTTAAAAGGTGACTTAAGCAATAACGCTTACTTTAACGACAATGCTGACAGAGTGGCGTTTGATATCTTAACAACTGATGCCAGCTATACCTTTATTGACGCTGTGGATCAAGATGGCAACTCCATTTCCACTATTACAGCTCAGAGAAATGGCACTCTCACCAACGCCCCCACTGCCGGTACGGCATCCGTAACTGAAACTGCTGACATCACTATGGATTCAAACTATTCATATGTGACCGTTCAGAATACCGGCACCTTGAACGCTTACAGCTACAGCACGCCTGCTAACGCTTTGGTTGTTTCCGGCACTGACGGCGTAACTGTTTTAAGAGTCAGGTTCCATGCCACCCGCGAAAACTTAACTGTCAATAAGTTAAGGATTCAGGCTAAGCATGCCGCTAACTATCGCGCTTTGGAAGGCGTTACCTTAAGCTACACTAACTCCGCCGGCCAGAGCGTGGAAACAGCTCCGCAGGCAATCATTGGTTCGGGCTATGCCCAGTTTACCGGCTTGGATCTGTATGTGGCTAAGGATACCGATTCCATCTTAACTGTTAAGGCTAACTACGCCGATATCGGGCCTAACGTCGCCTATACCGGCGATCCGGTTACCTTAGCTTTTGAGGACGGTAACAGAGCCAGTTCCTTTGAAGTGGTTGGCGCTGACGCCGGCAGTAACACGGTCTTCTATTCCACCTCCAACTCAGATTATGTTGCCGCTACGCCGCCAAACGATACCGGTTACATCAATGGCAATTTAACCATCGTCAAAAAGACCATTCCTACCTTCACCAAGGTAGCAGTGACCAACTCCTTAGCCAACGGCACTACCGAACTGTACAAGTTTACAGTTTCTACTGCTGAAGGTTCTATCACCCAGTTGAAGAGCTTGAAGATGTATGTCAGATTAAATGACATTACTGAAGCAGGCGTTTCATCCACGGTCCAGGATTTCTCCGTTTCCAAGGATGGGCAGGCTTTAACCTTTAACACCGATTACACTTTCTTAAACGGTTATGCCCCAGCCACTACCACTACTGACTGTTTGGCTTTGGACGGAGATAGCACCTGCAACGGCACATTAACTGCCGGCGGTGATGACGGCACTAACGGTACTTCAACCGATCAGTTGGTCGTCTTAGTCTTTAACAGCGAGCAGACCATTGAATCCAATGATCCGGTGGATTACGCCATTTCCGCTTCCTTCAGCGGCCTTGGCAGTACCGCTGACGGTCAGGATTCCGTTATCTTCTACTTAGCTGCCGCCGATGCTGCTTCTAGCACCTATGGCTACATGGAATCTTCCTCTGATACTTACGAGAAAGATTATGTTGCCTTGGCTAGCACTAGTGCCGGAACTTCAGAAGCTCAGGCCAATTACGTTTGGTCTGACTACTCTGGTTCCAGCGGCGATGGCGATCACGGCACGGTTGAGTTAACTTCCAACGACTGGACTAACGGTTACCTCTTAATGGGTAATTCATTAGGCTCAGGGTACGGCAATACTTTACTTCAGCCGTAATTAGTTGAAGTTTAAGATTGTTGAAACAGAAAAACTCCCCGCCCACTTGGGCGGGGAGTTTGATTTGTCCGGCCGTGTTTTATTTAACTAAAAAACCGCCCCTTTAACTGCGCTCGGGGCGGTTTTAACTCTTATTTTACAGGTTTTGGTAAAGTTTTAAAGTTTGCTCAACGGTATTTTGCAGGGTGAATTGCTCGGCTGACGTAGCCGCTTTAAGGCCGCAGTCGGCGGCCCGGGCGGGATCGGCAAGAAACAGCATAATGGCCGCGGCCAGTTCGGCCGGCTTGCCGGGGTTAACCAGCAGGCCGTTTTGGCCGTTTTGAATGATTTCCGGCAGACCGCCGACTTTGGTGGCCACAATGGGCAAGCCGGCCTGCGCGGCCTCAAGTAAAGTATAAGGCCAGCCTTCTTTAAGCGAAGGCAGAACAAAGATGTCAAAAGCTTTTAGCAACCTGGCCGCCTGACTGACGGCGCCGGTTAAAATAAAATTATTTTTTAGATTATGAATCCTGATTAAGGATTCCAGTTTTGGCCTTGCGGCGCCTTCGCCGATAACCATAAATTTAAGCTCAGGGCAGTCTTTAATGATTATGGCCGCGGCTTTAATGAGAACGTCAAGGCCCTTGGTCTGGTATAAGTTGGCGATTGTGCCGATAACAGGGCTTTGCGGTTTTAGCGGTCCGTAGGCTTGTAATTTTTCCCGGGCAACGGCACGGTCATAAAATTCCAAGGTTTCTACGCCGTTATTGATGGTGATGACTTTTTCGGCCGGCGCCAGGTTTTTTGTAACGGCAATTTGCCTGTCATAATCGGAAACCGTGATTAAGACGTTCTTGAATTTGGCCGTCCATTTTTCTAAAATATAATAAAGACCCTTGATTAAATAGGGCAGCGGTTCATTAAAAACCCAGCCGTGGACGGTATAAATGATCTTGACGTTTTTACCGTAAAGCCTGCCCGCCAAACTGCCTAAGATGCTCATTTTTGAGCTGTTGAGGTGAATGATATCCGGCTTTTCTTGTTTAAAGACTTTTATCAGTTCATAAACGGCCAGAATGTCTTTAAGCGGGTTGACGGCTCTAACTGTCCGCTTAAGTCTTAAGGTTTTAATATTTTTGGCTTCCAGTTTTTTGAATAACTCGCCGTCACCCTGGCCGGCACCTACTACCACTTCATTTTGGCTGGCCGCTAAATTTACGGCCAAATCAAAAACATATTTTTGAGCGCCGCCCCATTCGGATTGAGTCACAAGATAGAGGATTTTCCGCATAATCAGTCAAAAAAGTGTTATATTGACTTATAAAGTAAATTTTATTATAATCATAGGGTATAATTTTTTTTACAAATAAGCAAGTTTTGCTAATTTCAGCCGAATTATTTTTTCACCCGATGATTGACCAAACGGTTAATTTTTTTAGCCTTTTATTTCATAAAATACTGGGAAAGCTGGGCATCAGAATTCAGGTTTCGGGCCTGCGGATGTTTTTACGGTATTGCCTTGTTGGCGGCACGGCCACGGTGGTAGATTTTGCCTTATTGTTCGGCTTAACGGAGTTTTTGGGCCTGTGGTATTTGGCTTCGGCCACCGCGGCCTTTATCGGCGGCGCTACCACTAATTATATTTTGAACCGTTTTTGGACTTTTAATAATGCTGATAAACGGATCGGCCGGCAGGCGGGCCTGTTTATAATTATTGCCGCCATCGGCATTCTTTTAAACAACGGGATTTTGGCCGTGGGCGTGGAGATATTCGGTTTATGGTATATGCTGGCTAAAGTTATTTCCAGCGCCATTACTTTGATTTGGAATTTTATCGGCCATAAGTATATCACTTTTCGGCCAGTGAATAATCATTAAATTAGCGAGTCAAGAAATCATAAAGTGCGCCCGCCCGCCATAACAACGAGTCGGTTGGGTAACTAATAACTGATAACTGATTACTCATAATTTGCTTTATCAATATGTCTATGTCAAAGATACTTGTTACTGGTGGTGCGGGGTTCATTGGCAGCAATTTTACCGGACAGCTGCTGACCGCCGGACACCAGGTTGCTGTTATTGATAATCTTAGTTTAGGCAAAAAAGAATATCTAGCTGAATGGTTTGATCATGATAAATTTAAATTTTACCAGGAGGATCTTTTGGATTTTAACAAAGTTAAGGAAATTTTTAAAAGCGAGCCTTACGATTTAGTCATTCACCTGGCTGCCAATTCCGATATTGCCAGTTTTAAGAACGCGGAGATTGATCTGAAGCTGGGGACTTTAGCGACTCATAATGTTTTGGAAGCCATGAAAGAGGCCGGCTTGAAAAAGATTTTATTTTCCTCCAGTTCGGTGATTTACGGCGAGGCCAAAGAAAAGCCGACCAGCGAAGATTACGGGCCTTTATTGCCGATTTCTTTTTATGGCGCCAATAAGCTGGCGGCCGAAGGTTTAATTTCCGCTTACGCCCATATTCATCAATTTCAAGCCTGGATTTTCAGATTTGCCAACATTATCGGGCCTCACGGCACCCACGGCGTTATTTTGGATTTTATTAATAAGCTTAAACAAAACGGGCGCGAGCTGGAAATTTTAGGCGACGGCGAGCAATGTAAACCGTACATGTACGTGGCCGATTGCCTCCGGGGCATGTTATTGGCGTTTGAGCGGGCCAAAGACCAGGTTAACTTTTTTAATTTAACGTCAGAGGGCCGGACTACAGTCAGGGAAATCGCCATGCTGGTGATTGCCGGCCTGGGCTTAAAAGAGGTTAAATTGCGTTTTAGCGGCGGCGTCCGAGGCTGGCCCGGCGACGTTACCCAGGTGGATTTAAGCGGCAAAAAATTAGCGGCTTTGGGTTTTAAGCCGGAGTACAGTTCCTCGGCGGCCGTTAAACAGGCGATTAATAATTTGATTCTAGAAAACCATTAAAATATGCGGGTATTTATTTTAGCCGGAGGCAAGGGGACCAAGCTTGCCAGCGTTGCCCGGGCTATTCCCAAGCCTTTGGTTAAAGTCGCCGGCAAACCGATTTTGGAGTATCAGATAGAACTTTGCCAGAAATACGGTTTAACCGAGATAACCATTTTAATCCATCATCTGGGTGAACAGATTATGGATTACTTTGCCGACGGCCGCCGCTGGGGGGTTAAGCTCCGTTACTTTAGGGAGGCCGAGCCTTTGGGGACTGCCGGCGCTTTTCAAGAAGCGGAAATTAAAGCAGAGTTCAATGATGACGCCTTGATATTTTACGGGGATGTTTTGATGAATCTTAATCTCAGGCGGTTGATTAAATTTCATCAGCGCCAAAAGGCTTTGGCCACGTTGGTGACGCATCCCAATGACCACCCTTTTGACAGCGATTTAGTAGAGGTTGACGAGCAGGCCTGCATTAGGCGGTTTTTAAACAAGCCGCACGCGCCTGGATTGTCATATAATAATTTAGTCAGCGCCGCCTGTTATGTGGCCTCGCCGCGCATAATTGACTTTATCAGCCAGGGCCGATCACAGGATTTTGCCAAGGATATTTTTCCGCAGGCCTTGGCCGAGGGACAGCGTTTGGCCGCTTACCGGACGGCCGAATATCTTAAGGATGTTGGTACGCCCGAGCGTCTGGCCGAGGCCACGCGGGCGGTTAACCAAGGCATTTTTGCCCTTTTTAATTTTGATCATCCCCGGCCGGCCATCTTTTTGGATCGCGACGGCGTGATTACCGAGGAAACTTTTCAAAAAGATCTTAACCGGGTTGCCGTGCTCCCCGGAGTGGCTGAGGGCCTGAGGCAGATTAACCGCTCCGCCTATCTGGCCGTGGTTATTTCCAACCAGGCGGCCGTGGCCAAAGGTTTTTGCACTTACGAAGACGTTTTGCAATATAACAAAAAGATGGAAACTTTGCTGGGCAATCAGGGGGCCAAGCTGGACGGTTTGTATTTTTGTCCCCACATTCCCGATCGGGGATTCCCCGGGGAAAATTTAAAGTACAAAATTGAATGCGCTTGCCGCAAGCCCAAAATAGGCATGATTGAGCAGGCGGTTAAAGATTATAACATTGATTTATCCCGGAGCTACTTTATCGGCGATGCCACGGTTGACGCGCTGACAGCGGAAAATGCCGGCATCAAATTTGTCGGCGTTAAGACCGGGTATGCCTGCCGGGAAGGCCGTCATCAAATGGCCATTAAAGAAATATTTGATGATTTTCAAAAGGCCGTTGCTTATATTTTATCAAGTCACTCATAATTAGTAATTTTTAAGTTTTATGATTATTTCCCGCACACCCTTTAGGATAAGTTTCGTCGGCGGCGGCTCCGACTTGGCTTCTTTTTATCAAAAACATTCCGGAGCGGTGGTTTCCACCACTATAGATAAGTATATGTATTTGACGGTCAATAAGATTTTTGGCAACAATATCCGGGTGAGCTATTCGGAGACCGAGATTGTTGATCATGTTGACCAAATCAAGCATAAGCTGGTGAGGGAGATTTTAAAATACCTGGGCATTGCCAACCAGATTGAGATTACTTCCATGGCCGACATTCCTTCCAAGGGCGCCGGCCTGGGATCCTCCAGCGCTTTTGCCGCCGGCCTGATTAACGCGCTTAAGGCCCATCAGAACGAATTTGCCGCGGCCGAAAGCCTGGCCAAAGCCGCCTGTCATATAGAAATAGAGCGTTGCGGCGAACCAATTGGCAAGCAGGATCAGTATGCCGTGGCGTACGGCGGTTTAAATTACATCCGATTCAATCCCGACGGCACCGTTGAGGTCCAGCCCATTATTTGCCGTCCGGACGTTAAAGAGCGGCTGGATAAGAATTTAATGATGCTGTATACGGGCATCACCCGTTCGGCCGCTGATGTTTTATCGGAACAAAAAAGCAATTATGAAACCAAGGCGGATAAAGTGGCCATCATGAAGCGCATGGTAAAATTAGCTGACGATTTAAAGGAAGAACTGGAACATAATAATCTTGAGGCTTTTGGTGAAATTTTGCATGAGAATTGGCAGCTTAAGAAGCAGATGGCCGGTGGCATTACTAATTCGCAGATAGACGGCTGGTATGATCAGGCCAGGCGGGCCGGAGCGATTGGGGGTAAAATTTTAGGCGCCGGCGGCGGAGGCTTTTTACTCATTTACGCCCCGGCGGAAAGGCATGCGGCGATTAAAAACGCCCTGCCGGATTTGCGGCCGGTGGATTTTAAGTTTGAAAAAGAAGGCAGCAAGATCATTTTTATTCATTAAGGATGGGTATGGCCTCACAAGTAACTTAATTTTTTTATCAATTTATCTATTAATCAATATGGATGAAATTATTCCCCAAAAATATATTGACGATTATTTAGCCAAGGACGTGGCTCTGATCAACAAGCTGGATCGGCCGAAACTGGAAACCATCATTAATCTGATTGAAGCCACGGTCAGAAGCAAAAAAACGATCTATGTGGCGGGCAACGGCGGCAGCGCCGCCACCGGCGCCCACCTGGTGGAAGATTTACAGAAATTGAATTTGGGCAAGCACCCCCAGTCCAAAAAGATGTCCCGGGTTAAAGTTATAAATTTAACGGATAACATTCCTTTGCTGACCGCCTGGGCCAATGACGAGGGTTTTCAGTACGTTTTTTCCGAGCCGCTTAAAAATATGGGGGACCAGGGCGATTTGATTATTCTTATTACCGGCAGCGGCAACTCGGCCAATATTTTGGAAGCGGCCAGAGTGGCCAGGGAATTAAAGATTGTTTCAGTCGGTTTGCTGGGTTTTGACGGCGGCCAGGCTAGGGAGCTGGTGGATGAATTTATCATTGTACCCGATAACAGTTACGCTTATGTGGAAGATCTGCACATGATTATTATCCATTTAATCGCCAATTATCTGAGCGACAAATTAATGTCCGAAAGATTATGAAAAAAGCCATCGGTATTTTGGGCGGCGGACTGGCCGGTCTGAGCACGGCGTATTTTTTAGATAAGTCCGCCTACAACGTCACCATCCTGGAAAAGGAAGCCAAGTGCGGCGGCTTGTTGCGGGCATTTGTCCACGAGGGTTTTCATTTTGAATTTGGCGGACACATTTTATTTTCCAAAGACCAGGAGATTTTGGAGTTTATTCTGTCCATGCTGGGGGAAAATAAAATTCAGCGCTACCGTAACAATAAGATTTATTTTAAGGGCCGTTACATTAAATATCCCTTTGAGAACGAATTGAGCAAATTGGCGCTGAGGGATAATCTGGCCTGCTTGTTTTATTATTTGGCCAATAAACTGAAAAAGAAACGATTGCCTAAAAATTTTGGAGAATTTTTGTATTATCATTTCGGCAAAGGCATTACCGAGCAGTATCTTTGGCCCTATAATGAGAAGATTTGGAATATCAACCCGGCTCTAATGAGCCTGGAATGGGCTAAAGATCGCCTGCCTTTGCCGCCGACCCGGGACGTGATTAAGTCTTCTTTGGGCATTAAATCGGAAGGTTATAAGCATCAGTTGTATTTTTATTATCCCCGGGCGGGCGGCGTTCAGGCTTTGCCCGATAGCTTTTTGGCTAAAAATCTGGAGGCGGGAGTCAAAGTTATAACCAATTTTGCCGTGACCGGGATCAGGCGCCAGGACGGCCGCTATCTGGTCAGCGGACCGGACCGGGAATTGGCGTTTGATCAGCTGGTGATGGCCATGCCGGTGCATAATTTTTTTAAAGTCTGGCCCGAGGCGCCGGCCGCCGTGATGTCCGCCCTTAATAGTTTGCGTTATAATTCGTTGGCGGTCGTTATGCTTGGCATTAAGCGGGATCAGCTGACCGATAAATTCGCCGTCTATTTTCCGGATAAGTCGTTGGTTTTTCACCGAGTTTGTTTTAACAAATTTTTAAGCGAATCAATGTGTCCGCCGGGGACTTCGGTAGTCCAGGCGGAAATCACCACTAATCCCGGCGACGGCGTCCACGACTTAAGCGATCATGACTTAATCAGCCAGGTGACCGCCGGCCTAGCCAGGGAAAACATTATTAAGCCGGAGGAAGTCATAACCGCTAAAGTTGAACGGACCGAGTATGCTTACATGGTGCCGCAGCTGGATCATGAGCAGAATAAAAAAATTGTTTACGATTATTTTCTATCTCAAAATCTGCCGGCTGTCGGACGTTTTGCCGAGTTTGAATATCTTAATATGGACGCGGTCATTACGCACGCCAAAAAGCTGGCCGCCACTCTTAATCAAGCCAGTTAAGCTTTTTCTTTATGCGCAAATTATCGGTGGTCATGCCGACCATGAACGAGGAAAAATCAATCGCCAAGGTGATCAATGACATTAAAAAATACGCGCCGGTGGGCACGGAGATTTTGATTGTGGACAGCAGCCGCGATAAAACGGCCGAGATCGCCGCTCAACTGGGCGCCCGGGTGATCAGCCAAAAGCCCAGCGGCCCCGGCCGCGCCCTGATTGACGCTTTGATCAATGCCAGCGGCGACGTTGTTATTACCACCGACTGCGACGACACTTATCCCATGGAACTGATTCCTGATTTTATTAAATTAATTGAACAAGGCTACGACATTGTTTCGGGCAACCGCCTGCACCGGCAAAATAAGGCCATGCCTTTAACCAACAAATTAGGCAACTGGCTTTTTGCCGTCATGACCAGGATTTTATACGGCATTAAAACCCATGATGTGACTACCGGCATGAGAGCTTACAGGCGCGAGGTTATTGATTCCCATGCCTGGGAAACCAATTACGCTTTTCCGGTTGAGATAATCATCCGCGCGGTCAAAAAAGGTTTTACATTCGCCGAAGTCAACATCCCTTACCGCGACAGGATCGGGGAGGTCACTTTAAACAAGTGGCGCTCCGGCAAAGCCTATCTTTACACCATTCTGATGTATAAGTTTAATCTCAGTTCCAAAAACAAAGTTTTATGAAGCTGGTCATTGCCGCGGAAATTTTTCCGCCGGATATCGGCGGTCCGGCCACTTACCTTAAGCAGATAGTGCCTCGGCTTATTTATGACGGTTTTAAGGTTGAGGTGATTACTTACGCCGATGTTAAACGGGTGACGGTTGATTGCCGCGGCGCTTATGCTGTTACTAAAATTCCCCGAAAAAATGTTTTGACCAAGTTTGTTCTTTATACCTTAAAGCTTTTTAAGCTTGCCAAAAGCGCGGAGCTGATTTTTGCCCAGGGGCCGGTGGCCTCAGGCCTGCCGGCGCTTTTAGTCAAGCATCTGCGACGTAAAAAAGCGGCCATGAAGATTGTGGGCGACGTGGCCTGGGAAAGAGCCAGGAATAAATTCGGGATCAGCGAACTGCTTGATGAATTTCAAAGCAAAAAATACCGCCTGTTGATTGCCGGCCACCGCTGGCTGGAACACTTTATCGTTAAAAGAATGGATGGTCTGCTGACCCCCAGTTTTTATCTGAAAAAAATAGTCAGCCACTGGGGGGCACCGCCGGCAAAAGTCCAGGTTGTTTATAACGCTTTGACCGGGATAAATTGTCAGCTGACCAAAGAACAGGCCCGGGAGCAGTTGGGTTTGAATGGCAAAATTTTGTTATCGGTGGGCCGTTTAGCGCCCTGGAAGGGGCAAGAGGCCTTAATTCGGCTCATGCCCAAATTGGCGGCCAAATTTAGCGATATCAACCTGATTATTGTGGGCGACGGACCGTTACAGAACCATCTCCGGTCTAAAATAAAAGATCTGGGACTGGAGAAAAGCGTTGGGTTGGTTGGCCCGGTCGCGCATCAGGAAATCGGTAAATATTTTAGAGCGGCTGACTTGTTTATCCTGAACTCCGGCTACGAAGGCTTAGCCCACGTGTTGCTTGAGGCTTTGGCTCTGGGCCTGCCGGTTATGGCCAGCCGGGTCGGTGGCAATCCCGAAGTGATTGACGATAATGTCAGTGGTTATTTATTTGAGTTTGATAACCAAGAGGAAATTTTTGCCAAAGTTTGCGTTTTATTGTCGGATGAGGAAAAACAGCGTCAGTTTATTCAAGCCGGTTTGGCCAAGAGCCAACAGTTTACTTTTAACCGGATGATCCGGGAGACTGAAGCCTGGCTAAGATCTGTGTCTAAATAAGCCGCTCGGCAGTCAGCGGCCGCTGGGTAGGAAACTGCCGGCCGCCCAATAATTATATTGCAAATATTATGAACCTCTTAATGATTTCCGGCGATCGCCAGGTGATAAAAAACCAGCAAGGTCCGTTTTATCATTTGTTGCGTGAATTTTGCAGATATTGGGAGAGGATTGACGTCATTTGTCCCATGGCCGCTGAAGACAGATTGATTTTTGATAATGTTTATCTTCACGGCGCCAAAAATTCCGTCAGCCGGATTTATCAAAAGGCTCAGGAAGTTTATCAGCGTTCCCGCTTTGAGGTCATGACGGTTCATGATTATCCGCCGTTTAAACATTCGCGCGCCGCTCTAAAGATTAATCGGAAATTTAAGACGCCTTACATGATTGAAGTTCATCACGTGCCCGGTTACCCCAAAGCGGGGGATTTTAAAGAGTGGCTGCTGAAAATTTATTTTGAAATATCTTTCAGATTTGTCGCGCGGCCGGCCAAAGTTATCCGGGTGGTTAATCGGGTGCAGACGCCGACATTTTTATTGTTTGCCGGAATTCCCAAAAGCAAGATAGTTTATCTGCCGTCTTTTTACCTGGATAAAGAAATTTTTCAACCGCAAAAGCTGGAAAAAAAATACGATCTGCTGTTTGTCGGGCGGCTGGTTAAGAATAAAGGCCTGGATTTGTTGCTGGCAATCTTTGAGTTGATGAAAAAAGAACGGCCTGAATTTAGGGCGGCGGTGGTGGGCGAGGGCGCGGAAAAAGAAAATTTAAAATTAAAAATTACAAATTTAAAATTAGTCAGCCAGGTGGAGTTGCTCGGTTGGCTGCCCACCAGCCAGGCGTTAGCTGAGGCTTATAATCAGTCCAAAGTTTTATTGATTACATCCGCCAATGAGGGCGGGCCCAGAGTTGGCCTGGAAGCCCTGGCCTGCGGCGTGCCGGTTATTTCCACCGACGTCGGCATTATGCCCGATATTATTCAGCCGGGTAAAAACGGCTATATTGCCCAATGGTCGGCGGAGGACTTTACTGCAAAGATTAAAAGATTAAGTGATTTTTCGCTTGGCGGAAACGGGGGCGAAATGGGAAAGACCGAAATGATTGTTGAATCAGTTAAGTCGTTTGATTATCAAAAGATGATCAGGGACTACGCCCAAGGGATCAAATCATTAGTACGTTATAATTAATCTGTTAGAAGCAGAATTATTATTAATAGATGTATGGATAGAATTGATTTTTTTAAGAAATATTTTATCGGGGAAAAATTATTAGACATTGGTTGTTTGGGTCCCGCAGGCGATCGCTTTAAGCGTTTAATGGATCTATACCCTAATAAGCGAATTTACGGCTTGGATAACAATCAAGACTTAATCAAGGAACTGGGTTTTGATAACGTATCTTCAGGCGATATTCATAAATTACCTTTTGATGATAGTTTTTTTGATACTGTATATATGGGTGAAGTCATAGAGCATACCTGGAATCCTGGCCAGGCAATAAATGAGGTACGCAGAGTCTTAAAAGATAACGGTCGCTTTATTATTGATACGCCTAATGCTTTATCTTTACATAAAATTATTAAGTATACTTTTTTAGGTAAGGATGACATTGTTGGCGACCCTGACCATCGGATTATATTTACTCCGGCAACTATTTATAATTTATTAAAAGAGTCCGGATTTAAGGTTGTGGATTTGAAATTTAAAAATGTTACCAGTTTTAAGGGACGACAAATCATTTTGCCTAAATTCGGTCCCTTTAATTGGTTGGGTACTCAGATTATGCTGGCTGCTGATAAGGTTGATAAACCAGGCGGCATTGAACTGCAACTCTCGCTTAAAAAGTATTTAAAAAAATGAAACTTTTAATTATCACCCAAAAAGTTGATCAAAATGACGCTATTTTAGGTTTTTTTGCGGGCTGGCTGAGGGAATTTGCCGCTCATGTGGAAAAAGTCAGCGTCATCACTTTATCTCAAGGGCAGTTTAAACTGCCGGCTAACGTGGAAGTTTTTTCTTTGGGCAAAGAAGCAGGCCAGGGCCGAATCAGACGGTTATTAAAATTCCGAAAATTAGCCAAACAACTCTTGCCTCAAGTGGATGCGGTTTTGGCTCACATGTGTCCCGAATACATTGTGGCGGTCAATCATTTAAATAAAAGCTTAAAAAAGCCTTTGTATCTTTGGTACACCCATAAGTCCGTCAGCCCATATCTGCTGAAGGCGGAAAAATTAGTCAACAAGATTTTTAGCGCGAGTTCAGAAAGTTGTCGTTTACCATCGGATAAGATTGTCGTGACGGGTCACGGCATTGATCTGGAACACTTTCAGCCGCAAGTTAAGATGGTTAAAGATTATTTTGAAATTCTGACGGTCGGCCGTATCGCTCCGGTCAAAAATTTACATAAATTGATTGCCGCATTCAGTCAGCTGTCTGATGAAGTCAAAAATAACGTCAGGGTTAAAATTGTGGGGGAACCGCTCTTGGAGCCGGATAGAAGGTATTTAGATCAACTTAAGATGCAAGTTGTAAGTTACAAGTTACAAAATAAAGTGGACTTTATCGGACCAGTTGCATATAAAGATTTGCCGGCAGTCTTAAGCCAGGCTGACTTATTTATCAATCTGAGCCAAACCGGCAGTATTGATAAGGCGGTGTTGGAAGCCATGGCTATGAACATTCCGGTGTTAACTACCAACGAAGCTTTTAAGGATTTGTTGCCGGCTGAATGTTTTTGTCGGGATCAGGAACTGCCCGAGAGAATGTCCGAGTTTTGTAAAAATCCGCCGTCGGCGGAGTGGCGGAGCCTTGTTGTTAAAAATCACGGTTTAACTTCCTTGATTAAAAAAATAATTGATGAAATTTTTTAAGGATTTATTTTATTTATTTTTTTACGCCAGGCGTCTGATGCTTAAGCCGGTTTTAAGGACCAAAGAGATTGTGGTGCTACTTTATCATGCGGTCGGCAAAAACCGCTGGTACGCCTCGGTTAATCCCCTGATGTTTAAGATGCAGATGCGTTATTTAAGAAAACACTATCATGTTGTGCCGTTGGCCGATGTTGTCCGCTATCAAAAAGGCGAGATTGATTTACCGGATAAGTCGGTCGCTATTACTTTTGACGACGGTTACGAGGACAACTATAAAATCGCCTGGCCTATTTTAAAGAAAAATAAACTGCCGTTTACCATTTTTGTTACGGCTGAACTTAAGCCGCTGCCGAATTTAAATAACGATTTACTTAGAATCAGCTGGCCCGAACTTAAGCAAATGGCCGAGGCCGGCGTGGATATCGGCGGGCACGGCTTAAGCCATAAGGATTTGCCGTCTTTAAGCGAAGCAGAATTACAGCGCGAGGTCGGCGAGTGCTATCGTTGGTTGCGGGATAAGCTGGGCCGCGCTCCGCAGCATTTTTCTTATCCGGGGGGCAAATATAACCAGTCGGTTATGGCGGCGGTGCAACAGGCGGGTTTTACGGCGGCTTGCACCACTCACGAGGGCTTGGTGAAGAAAAAAGACAATGTTTATGAAATCAAGCGCGTTTGGGTGCACCGGAATCTGGGCCTGATGTCATTTTTGATCCGTTTGACTATGGTGATTGACTGGGTAACTTTGTTTAAATTAAAGCGGCGAAAAAATTGATGACGGATGATGAATAACTGATAACTTATAATTAATAATGAATAACTGATGACTGGTAATTGGCGGTTAAGTTTTTAATGGTCATTATTCATAATCATTCATGAAAATTTGCTACTTTGGCATGTACGATAAAAATTATTCCCGCAACCGCGTGATCATCCGCGGTCTGGCGGAAAACGGCCATGAGGTTTTGGAGTGCCAAAGCCAGGCGACCGGTTTTAAAAAGTACGGCGAGTTAATCAGGCAGCACCGTCAGCTTAAGGGGCGCTATGATCTGATGATGGTGGGGTTTCCCGGCCAAACCGTTATGCCGTTGGCCAAAATGTTGTGCCGGACCAAAATAATTTTTGACGCCTTTTCTTCGCATTACGGCGGCTACATAGAAGATCGCGGTTATCACCGCAAGTTCAGCCTAATGGCCTTGAATTACTGGCTATGGGACTGGTTTTCGGTGATGCTGGCGGACGTAGTGTTGTTGGATACCCAGGCGCACATTGATTATTTTTCGCGTCTGTTAAAAATCAGTCCGGCGCGTTTTAAGCGGATTTTTGTGAGTAGCGACGACAAGGTATTTTTTCCTCAGACAAAAAAGCAGCCTGAGGAGAAATTTATCGTTTATTTTCACGGCACTTACATTCCGTTGCAGGGGGTTGAATACATTATTGAAGCGGCCAGCCTGCTTAAGTCGGAATCGGATATTGAATTTCGGCTTTTAGGCAAAGGCCAGACGTTTAAAAAAGTTCAAGGGCAAAGCGAAAAATTTAAAACAGGCAATGTTAAGTTTTTCAATCCGGCCAAATATGAGGAGCTGCCCGGCTACATGGCGCAGGCTGACGTGATTTTAGGAATTTTTGGCTTAACTAAAAAAGCCGGTTATGTTATACCAAATAAAGTTTACGAAGCTTTGGCCATGAAAAAACCGGTCATTACCCGAAAATCAAAAGCCCTGGAGGAACTATTGACTGACAGAGAAAATGTGCTCTTAGCCAATCCCGGCGATCCCCGTGATTTGGCGGATAAGATTTTAGAGCTGAAAAAGTATAAAGAATTAAGAATAAAGATTGAAGAAAACGGTTATCAGCTGTTTAAGGAAAAGTTGACGCCCAAGAAGGTGGTTAAGGGGATGATTGATGAATTAAGAATAAAAAATTAAGAATTAAGATAACGCGAACGCTGACTTATCTCGCTGCCTGATAAAAGTGGTGCGGGACATACCGGGTGAAAAGGTCTTGGATTGATTAATAAAAAAAGACCGCCTCAGACTGTGAGACGGATAATGCCGGAAAACTTAATCGTTGATTTTTTCCAGATTGTTCGGGGTGGGGTTAAAATAAACGCATTCGGGTGTGTGGTCCATCTGGACACAGAGAACTTTGGTTCCCTCGGGCAGATTTTCTGCCCCCACAGGTAATGGCGCCACTCCCACTACAGTACCTTTGGCTTTGCCCTGGGTCGGCATGACGAAACGCTCGCCGGGCCTAAAACCAAAGGCCATGCATGCTTTCTCTGAGGTATCAACATCAATGGAACGGCCACTACGGGTGGTGACCTGGATTTTACTCATGCTCCCTCCGTAAATTTATGATGACAGGACTGGCAACGATGGGATTATACGGTAATTATTATTTAAGTGTCAAGCTATGAAAAAAATAAATTTTTATCAACGTCTATCAAAGCCGCCAAAGCCGCTGGGAAAATAATTTTATAAATACCCATTATATTTATGACTAACAAAGATTTCTACAATAACTATTGGCAACAGCGCGGCGCCTCGCAAGGGACCAGGCTGAGGTACCAGATTTTAACCGACTGGCTTAAACCCGGCAGCCAGGTTTTGGATATCGGCGGGGGAGACGGCTATCTGGGAGCCATGCTGACTAAAGAGAAAAATTGTATTGTCACGGTCATGGATATTTCCGAAGAAGCGTTAAGGCTGGCGGAAAAACGCGGTCTGGCCGTCAGCCTGGGCAACGTGGAGGAAAAGTTTCCCTTTGCCGACAGCAGTTTTGACACGGTCATCATGTCCGAAGTTTTGGAACACGTTGCTTTATCCGAGGAAGCCTTAAAGGAGGCCAGGCGGGTTGCCCGCGAGTCAGTTTATGTGACCGTGCCCAATACCGGCTATTATAAATACCGTCTGCAACTTTTATTTGGCCGTTTTCCCAAACAGTGGCTGATTGACCCCAAAGAGCATCTGAGGTTTTGGACTTACGCTGATTTTAAAAAAACCCTGCTGGGTTTGGGTTTTAAGATTGAAAAGGTCAAAGCCGGCGCTGGCCGCCGCTATTTAAGGGATTGGTGGAAGTCATTATTCGCCGAGCAGCTTTGTTATAAACTAAAGAAATGATGTCTAAAGCAGAGCTTCCTTTTAACCAGCACAGTTTTTTAAATAGCGCCGCCTTATCTTGGCCATGCTTATAAAATTTATGAGAAAGTATTTGACATTTAAAAATTTAGTGGTCGCGCTGGCGGTTTTAAGGCTGGCGGTTTTTTGCAGTTTCTTTTTTAGTTACGGGGTGGATAAGCTGAATGATTACCCGGATTCCGATCATTATTGGGGTTTAGCCAAGTCCATTCATGACAACTGGAGTTTTGTTAATAACGAGATTGTGGCTAAGCCCGAGGCACTAACTTTTAACCAGCCCAATGCTTTTAGAACGCCGGGTTACCCCGCGGTCCTTTCCGTTTTTTGGAATTTTGGCGATCAGGGCTATATTTTTATACCCGGCCTGCAGTTTTTATTGGGGCTGGCGGCCGTTTATTTGTTGTATCGCCTGGCTAAACTGATATTTTCAGTCAAAGTCGCGCAAACGGCGGCCGTTTTGTTGTTACTTGACCCGACTTTTCTTACCGTCAATTTTTTGATTTTATCTGACACATTGTTTATTGTTTTCTTTTTGGGGTTTTTATGGCTGGCGATCAGATTCCTGAACGGCGGGCCCAGGCGATTTTTATTATTAAGCGCTTTATTTTTAGCCCTAACCATACTCATCCGTCCGGTGGTCATCTACGTCCCCGTGGTTGTGCTGATGGTTTTAATTTATCATTTTCGGCAGTCATTTCAGAAACTGTTTGTGAATGTTCTATTTTTTATTTTATTAACCGCGGCGTTTTTAAGCCCCTGGTATGTTAGAAACTATTTGGATTTTGGGCAGATTTTTTTAACCACCTTGCCCAGCTACAATAACTGGCGGTATAATATCGGTTTTTGGAGCGGCGAATCTGATCTGGCCGGTTATTGGCAGGCGGCTCAGGCCGCCTACCGGGCGGAAACTGGGCAGGTGATTAGTGAATTTGCCGATTACGCCGATCCGGCCAATCTGGCTTATTATCAGCAAAAAACCAGGGAGTTTTTAAGCTCTCATTTTTGGCTGGCGGTTAAGCATCAGGCCAAAAGAATGGCTCTAGAAACCATTGATCCCAGATATTATAATCATATCAGCCAGCTTTACCGCGGCCAATATTACGATAAAGGCTATAGTCAGCTTTTGGCTTCGGCCGACAAGCTGGATTTTATTAAACATTCCTGGTCCATGCTTCTGAGTTCGCTCATTGTTTTTTTGTTATTTGTGAATTTTGTCAGATTTTATTTTGTTTATTTTTTTCACCGGCGAAAAATGGCCCTGGAGCCCAAAGCGGTTTCCGCTCTTTTATTGCTCGGGTTATTGATTGCTTATTTTTATCTGACAGGCGCTCCGGGGAATATTGAGCGCTATCTTTTGCCTTTGCTGATCCTGGAATATTTGATTTTCGCCCATACTTTAGTTAATTTTAAAAGACTGATAAAACACGGCTAGCGTCCCGATTAAGCGCAAGATTGGTCGGGAGACGTTAGTCTTGGTCAGCGCATTATTAGTGAGAAGAATATGAAAATCGCCATCACCGGTTACACTTATATCAGAAAAAATCTTTTTGACGTCTGGGAGCATTATCCAGAAAAGGAGCAGCTGTTTTTTATCCTGCCTAAAAAATGGAAAGCCAAAGGCGGCACTCAGGTTTACTATCCGCCAAAAGAAACTTCGCTGAAGGTTTTAAAAACAACCGCCCTTTTTTGGCACTCTCACTACCCTTTAATCAAAGGCCTGCTTAAGGGCTGGATGCCGTTGATTAAATTCAAGCTGATTTATTTAAGATTAAAAGGGGTGAAAATTTTATTTACCGCTTCCGAACCGAATCTTTTAACCACGTTTTTTAACGCCTGTATCGCCAGATGTTTGGGCCTGAAGCATGTTTTTAATTTTTGGGACGTGGTGTCCTCCGCGGAAAAAACCACCGGCAAAAAGTACGTTTATGACAAATTAGTCAGAGCTACCATCAAGCTGAGCCAGGGCGCGGTCTGCGGGAATCATAAGGCCGCGGAAATTTTAAAAAATTACGGCGGCCGGATTAAAATCGCCACTTTTCCCACCAGCGGCTTGGATGCCGATAAATTCAGCCCACAGGTTCAGCCGGCTTTCAGGCAAGAGCTGGGTTTGGCCGGCAAGCTCGTTTATTTGTTCGCCGGAGCCTTTAACAAACAAAAAGGCGTGGCCTATTTAATTGAAGCCTTTAGCCGAGTAGCCCAGGAAATACCCGAGGCGCATTTACTGCTGGTTGGCCTTGGCCCCGAAGAAATAAATTACCAATTACAAATTACAAGTTACAAACTGGAAAATAGAGTAACCATCTTGAACTGGGTGACGCATGAGAGAATGCCGGAGCTTTACGCCAGCTGTGACGTCTTTGTTTACCCCTCAATCAAATATCAGGGGTCCGAGGAGCAGTTCGGTTACGCCATGGCCGAGGCCATGCTGACCGGGAAACCGGTGATTGCCTCCGACTCCGGCGCCATGGTAGAGCTTTTAAAAGACGGTCAAAATGGCTATTTTACTCCGGAAAAAGACGTTTTGCGGCTGGCTCAAAGTATGATAAAATTGGGCCACAGCGAAAGCTTAAGGCGGTCTTTGGGGGCTAATGGGCGCGATTACGTGATCAGCCATTTTAGCCACCAGGTTATTGCCGATAAATTTAAAGATTTTTTCAGCAGCTTATGAGGCTAAAGTTTAAAATAGCTGTCGTTGGAGTGGGTTATTGGGGACCGAATTTAGTCCGTAATTTTTTGAGGTTGGAGAATGTTCAGGTGATGGTTTGCGATTTAGATAAAAATAGTTTAAAGAGGATCAAAGCAAGTCATCCTGATGTTAGTACAACTACAAATTACCAGCAGGTCTTAAGTGATCCTGGCGTGCGGGCGGTAGTTGTGGCTACGCCTGTTAAGAATCATTATGATCTAGCATCCAAAGCCTTAATCGCCGGCAAAGATGTTTTGGTGGAAAAGCCAATGACCAAAACTTTATCGGAGGCAGAGAAATTGGTTGCTTTGGCTAAAAAGCAAAATAAAGTTTTAATGGTTGATCATACTTTTTTGTTTTCCGGACCAGTTTTAAAAATTAAAGAATTATTACAAAAAAAAGTTTTAGGAAATTTGTGGTATTATTATGCTGATCGTGCTAATTTAGGCAAGTTGCAAAAAGACGTGAATGTGTTATGGGATCTTGCGGTTCATGATTTATCAATTTTAAATTTTATTCAGGATAACCAGCCAACATCATTGCTTGCTCGTGGCAGTTATCATGCCGGGAATGAGATTGAAGAAATAGCCGGCTTAGTTTTGACTTATCCTAAGAATTTTTTTGCTTACATCAATGTCAGCTGGCTTTCCCCTGTTAAAACCAGAAAAATAGTTTTGGCTGGAGATAAAAAAATGTTGGTTTTTGATGACGCTTTAAGTGAAGGTAAATTAAAAATTTTTAACTGCCAGATAAAGTTTCAGGCAAACAAAGTAAATTATCTTAACGGTGACAGTCAAATTTTAACTTATGCCGATCAGGAACCTTTGCTTAATATGGCTGAGCAGTTTATTAAAGCTGTTAGCCAGAATAAGCGTCCCCTCACCGATGGCCATTTTGGGCTGGCAGTGGTTAAGCAGTTAACTGCCGCTAATAAGTCTTTATTAACTAATCGTCCAATAAAATTATAATATGGAAGTACCATTTATAGATTTAAAAAGAAAGTTTTACCAGTTTAAAAGTGAAGTTGATAAAAAATATCAGGAAATTATCAATCAAACAGCTTTTATTTCCGGACGTAATGTTCATGAGTTGGAAATTGCTTGGGCTGATTATTTAGAGGTTAAACAGGCTGTAGCGGTGAATTCAGGCACTTCCGCCGTTTATCTGGCTTTACGAAGTTTAGAGGTAAAATCGGGAGACGAGGTTATTGTGCCGACTAACACATTTGTTGCCACAGCCGAGGCGGTTTCAATGGTTGGCGCCAAACCAGTTTTCGTCGACATTGAGCCTGATACTTATTTAATTGATCCAAAAAAAGTTAATGCGGCTGTTTCAGGAAAGACCAGGGCCGTCATTGCGGTCCAGCTTTATGGCCAGTCGGCCAATATCGCCGAATTAAAAAATATTTGCCAACCTAAGTCAATTTATCTTATTGAGGACGCTTGTCAGGCTCATGGTGCTGAATATAAAGGAGAAAAAGTCGGAGGACTTGCGGATTTGGCGGCTTTTAGTTTTTATCCTTCAAAAAATTTGGGTGGTTTCGGCGAATCGGGCATGGTGACTACTCAAAACGATAAACTGGCAGAAATGATCAGAATCATTAGGGATCACGGGGCGGTTCAAAAGTATTATCACCAAATGATCGGTGGCAATTTTAGAATGTCCGAATTCCAGGCCGCGACTTTAAACGCCAAATTGCCTTATTTGGACGAATGGAATAATCTCAGGCGGGAAGCAGCTGGCTGGTATCAACAAAGCTTAAAAGGTTTGGATTTGGTTTTGCCGGTTGAAGCCAGAGACTGCCGTCATGTTTATTACGTTTATGTGGTTAAAACAAGCCGGCGTGAAGCTTTACAGGCTTATCTGGCGGACCATCACATTGGCACCGGTATTCATTATCCCGTTCCTTTACACTTACAGCAATGCTATCAGGCTTTAGGTTATAAGACCGGAGACTTGCCTTTTGCCGAAGAGGCCGCCGGGCAGATTTTATCTTTGCCGATTTTTCCGGGCATTAGCCGGGAGGAAGTTGACTATGTCTGCCAGACCGTAAATAATTTTTTTAAAACAAAATCATGAATAATGAAAAGATTCCCTGCACAGTCGGCGTTTTAACATTAAACAATGCAGCAACCATTGAACGGTGCTTAAAGAGCGTTCAAGAGTTTGCTGAAGTGATTGTTATGGACGGTAACAGCACGGACAAAACTTTGGAAATAGCCCGCAAATTCAATAACGTCAGGATTGCTAGGCAGTTTGACAGTGACGAGCTCAATCAAGTTATTCAAAATTTTAGTCAAATTAGGGCTAAACTGTTGAATTTAGCAAGTTACGATTGGTATCTATCTTTAGACTCCGATGAAGCGGCCTCGCCGGAATTAGTTACTGAGGTTAAAGGTATTATTAATGAACCTGAAGGTGTGTATGTTTACAATGTGCCGTCTAAGTTTATTTTGGACGGAGAGGTGATTGAACATGCTTCCGGTTACCCTGGTTATGAAATTTATTTTTTTAACAAGAGGGTTAACCCACGTTACGTTAAAAACGTTCATGAAGTGGTGGAATTTGACGAGCAGTATAGACTGGGTGCACTTCAGGCAGCCAGATTGGCCATATTTAATGAAGAAGACACGGATTTTAAGATCTGGAAAAATAAAATGCGCAAGTACATTAAAATGGAAATGGATAGAACCAATGATAAAAGTTTTTGGTATTTTTTAAAGTGGCGTGTAGCCAAACAGTTTTGGATGATAACTAAGGCGGTTTTAAAAATCACTTTGCTTTATTTACGTTATGGTTTTAAAAAGACTTTGCCGCCCAGATTAGAATTTCAGCGGGTTTATTTTTATGTCTGGCTGACCTGGGCTTACTTTGTAAAATATTTTAAAGGTAAATATTAGAGGTTATGGGAATTAAACTGAGTAAACCTAAATTGCATCCGGCTTTATTAAACGATATTGTGGCAGAGTCCTTGATGGGCAAGGGTATTGGCCGTATTTTAATGAATCATGCTTTGTCCAAAGTTGCCGTTAGCGGCAAAATTATTGATTTAGGCGCCGGCACAGCTTCAGCCAGTTATAACCGTTTTATTAAATTTGTTGAGCCTTATAAAATAATTTGTACGGATTTTTATCAATCAGGTGAAGATTTAATTAAACTTGATTTGGAACAACCCTTTGATTTAGCGGACAGCTCTTACGATAATATTTTTTGTTTTAATGTTTTAGAACATGTTTATAATTATCCTAATTTAATCAGCGAATCATTAAGGATTTTAAAACCCGGCGGTAAGTTTATTGGGGCAACTCCTTTTATTTGTGATTATCATCCCAGTCCTAATGATTACTTCCGCTATTCACCTGAGGCGTTGGTTAAAATGTTTGAGGAATTTGGTTTTAAACTGGAACAAATGACTTTTTTGGGTTTAGGGCCTTTTACTGCCGGCTTTAGCCAGTGGGGGAATTTAATGCCCAATCGTCATTTATTTAAGGCCTTAAAGCTGGTGTTGCTCGCCCCGCATCTTTTGGCCGATGTTTTATTAGAATTTATGACTAAAAAATTTCAATATTCCTATCCTTTAGGCTATCTTTATACATTTATCAAATAGTTTATGAGTAAGAAAGCATTAATTACCGGCATTACCGGCCAGGACGGTTCCTATCTGGCCGAACTTTTGCTGCAAAAAGGCTATCAGGTTTACGGTATTCAAAGGCGGGCTTCCACTTTCAATACGGTCAGGATTGATCATCTTTATGATCAGCCCGATTATCCTGATTTTTTGACTTTTTACGGCGACTTAACCGACGGTAGCAACATCAGCCGGATTATTGAACGATTGCAACCTGACGAGATTTATAACCTGGGGGCGCAAAGCCACGTTAAAGTCAGTTTTGAAATGCCCGAGTATACCGCCAACGTGGATGCTTTGGGCACCTTAAGGTTACTGGACGCCATCAAGGATAGCCGGATTAAAACCAAGTTTTACCAGGCTTCTTCCTCGGAAATGTACGGCCAGACCAAGGAGTCACCGCAGACGGAAACCACCCCTTTTTATCCCAGATCGCCTTATGCCGCGTCTAAAGTTTTTGCCCACTGGTCAACCGTTAATTACCGCGAGGCTTATGATTTATTCGCCGTTTCCGGAATTTTGTTCAATCATGAGTCGCCCAGGCGCGGCGAAACATTCGTTTCCCGAAAAATTACCAGGGGGTTTGCCAGAATCAAATTAGGCTTGCAGTCCTGTATCACGCTGGGCAATTTAACGGCCAAGCGCGACTGGGGCTACGCGCCCGAATATGTGGAGGCGATGTGGCTTATGTTGCAGCAGCCCAAGCCGGAAGATTACGTTATTGCCACCGGGCAAAACCATTCTGTTAGGGAATTTGTGGAAGCGGCGGCCGGTTTTTTTGACTTTGACCTGGAGTGGCAGGGCCGGGGTTTGGCGGAGGTCGGCGTTGATAAAAAAACCAGGCAAACCCTAGTTAAAATTAGCGAAAATTATTTGCGTCCGACGGAAGTTGATGAGTTGGTGGGCGATTACAGTAAAGCCAAACAAAATCTGGGCTGGGCGCCCAAAGTCGGTTTTGCCGAATTGGTACAAATCATGTGCCAGGGGGATTTTAACGAGCAAAAAAAGGAAAATCATTTATGAATACTAAAATTTTCGTGGCCGGCGGCAGCGGTTTTTTAGGCCAGCGGGTCGTTAAAAAATTGGCGGAGCAGGGGCTGGTGTATTGTCAAACTTCGCTTGAACAAGGTGTTGATTTTAGGGATTTTAACCAGACTTTAAATTATTTTAAGCAAGAAAAGCCGACGCAGGTTATAAATTGCGCCGCCTTCGTGGGCGGCATTAAGTTCGGGTTGGACCGCGCCGGCGAAATTTTTTATAACAATAGTTTAATCTCCGCCAATTTAATTGAAGCGGCTCGTCAAGTTGCGGTGGAAAGATTTATCAACCCGATCTCCAACTGTTCTTATCCCAATGTCGGCGAACGTAAATTTACCGAAGCGGACTGGTGGCAGGGGCCGTTGGACGAATCGGTTATGGTTTACGGCATGTGCCGCAAGATGAGCTGGGTGCAGGCTTACGCTTACCACAAGCAGTATGGCCTGAACTTTATTAATCTGCTCGTGCCCAATATGTACGGCCCGGGAGATCATTTTGCCGAAGTCAGATCCCATGCTTTGGGCGCTTTGGTCATGAAAATCTGCCAGGCTAAAAAAGAGAATTTGCCGGCCGTGGCTGTTTGGGGCACCGGCCGGCCGGTGAGGGAATGGCAGTATGTTGACGACACCGCGGAGATTATTATTAGGTCGCTGACAATTGAGCCGTTTATTGAACCGGTTAATATCGGCGTCGGCCAGGGCGTTTCCATTAAAGAGCTGGCCGAACTGATCAAAAAGCTCGCCGGTTATCAGGGTCAGCTGGTGTTTGACGCCACTAAGCCGGACGGCGCGCCTTACAAAGCCATGGATATTTCCAGGGCGGAAAATATTTTTGGTTCCTTGCCTAAGACCGATTTACGCGAGGGCGTTAAGCTGACCATTGAGTATTATAATAAAAAGTTTAGTTAATATGATACGGATTTTAAATTAATTCTGTTGAAAAAGTTTAGGATTACAAGTGATAGTTTTACGCATACGGATTAATACTTTAGTTCTTAATAATAATGATTTGGGCGTTCGTAGATGGCGGCATCTGGAACGGATAATTTTGTTAAAAGATTCTACTGAATTAGTGGTATTAGGTAGTCGTAAGCTCGGATAATTACGGTAAGAGCGGAATTGATCTAAACGGCGCAAGAATTCCCTGGCAATCGCTCCTAATCTTCTCGGGCAGTTATTTTTTACGAGTAAGACAATCAGCTCTTTGACACAACGATTAAGCTTTTCCGGTTTGGCTATGAGTATTTTTCTGACTGCCAGATAAATCTGTTCTCGTTGCTTGGAGTCCGGCAACTGTTTCCAGTGGCCGCGATTAACCTGCATTTGGGACAATAAATGAAAATGGCAACGTTGGACAATCCAACCGTTATCCCTGGCTATTCTATCTGTTCCCCTAAAACCGTCGCAAACCACTGCTACAACGCGATTTCTAATGTTTACTGGTATGGAGAAGATAGTATCTGACCAAGCCTCGTAGTTTTCTCTTCCTAGGCATAATACTGGCTCTAAAATGACCGCCCTATCCTGATTAACAGATCTGATTGTTAACAGGTACAATGTCCATCGCTTACCGCCGAACATAAACCACAGAGCGTCGATAATTAAAATAAGCTGGCCGCGTGGAATGATATTCGGTTTATGGCTTTCTAAATACCTTGCCATTGTCCGGCGCAACCTAAAACTTAATGCTCCTGCCGTCAATCGCTGGCGATTAAACCTTGGCGACAACAAACTTTGTTTTTCAGCCACAACC
>Ga0208373_1000820_pt1 | contig 47790 bp, 46 predicted proteins | sample RifOxyC2_FD_184036 | JGI IMG/M metagenome (GOLD analysis project Ga0208373, IMG submission 184036) | Soil microbial communities from Rifle, Colorado - Rifle Oxygen_injection C2 (SPAdes) | ecosystem: Environmental > Terrestrial > Deep subsurface > Rock core/Sediment | place: Rifle, Colorado...
TGGAGAGGCCGGCGACATTGTCATTGTGGAAGAATGCCTCAAAGGGGAAGAAGCCTCCTTTATCGCCTTGACCGACGGCAAAACCGTTCTGATGCTGCCCGAGTCCCAGGACCACAAACGGGTTTTCGACAATGACGAAGGACCCAATACCGGCGGCATGGGCGCCTATTCACCGGCCCCGGTCCTGGATCACCTGCTCCGGGAAAAAGCCATGAAAACGGTCATGATCCCTGCGGTTCAGGGCATGGCCAAGGAAGGCGCCCCGTTTAAAGGGGTACTCTATGCCGGGCTCATGGTGGACAAAGACGACATCAAGGTGCTGGAGTTCAATACCCGGCTCGGGGACCCGGAAACCCAGCCCATTCTCATGAGGCTTGAAAACGACCTGGTGCCCCTGATGGAAGCCTGCTGTGACGGCACCCTGCACCACCATTCCGTTAAAATCGACCCCAGGGCCGCCATCTGTGTGGTGGTCTCATCGGGCGGATATCCGGGTTCCTATGAAAAAGGCAAGGAAATTTCCGGTCTTGAAGAAGCCGGCAGGACGGCCGATACCGTTGTCTTCCATGCCGGAACCGCACTCAAAGACGGTCGGGTGGTCACCGCAGGCGGCCGGGTCCTGGGCGTCACCTCCCTGGGCGACACGGTAAAAGAAGCCATTGACAAGGCCTATGAGGCCTGTTCAAAAATATCCTTCACCGGGCATTTTTACCGGAAAGACATTGGTGCAAAGGCCTTGAAAAGACTTTCCATCCCGCCCCGGGTTGGGGTCATCATGGGAAGCGATTCTGATTTCAGCGTCATGGAACAGGCTCTCTCCATCCTGAAAAAATTTGATATCCCCTATTATGCCACGGTGGCGTCGGCCCACAGGACCCCTGAACGGGCAGCCAAACTGGCAGGCGAAGCAAAAGAAAAAGGAATCCAGGTATTGATTTGCGGCGCCGGCCATGCTGCCCATCTGGCAGGGGTCATTGCCGCCCATACCTCCCTTCCCGTTATCGGTGTCCCCATTGATTCTTCGGCCCTCCAGGGCCTTGATGCCCTTCTGGCAACGGTCCAGATGCCGCCTGGCATTCCGGTTGCCACCATGGCCATCGGAAAATCAGGGGCCTATAATGCCGGCATTTTTGCGGCAGAAATCCTGGGAGTTTCAGACCCTCAAATCGCGGAAAAGCTCATCGCCTTTAAAAAAGAGATGGCTGACAAGGTGGATAAAAAGGCCCGCTCCTTTGCCTGACCCCGGCAAGATCATCCGGATTGACCCTGTCACTCCTGAGCCAAAGGCCATTGCCGGGGCCGGAAGCATCATCCAAAAGGGCGGGGTTGTCATCTTTCCGACCCAATGCCTCTACGGGATAGCAGCCGATGCCTTGAATGAAAAGGCGGTGGAAAAAGTCTTTAATATTAAAAAAAGGCCAACAAAGAACCCCATCCTGGTGCTGGTCCCGGACCAGAGCTTTCTTGAGGATCTTGCAGAATCCATTCCCGAACCGGCCAGAAAGCTGATGAAGGCCTTCTGGCCGGGGGGACTGACCCTTGTGTGCCGGGCAAAACCCACCGTCCCCAAGTGCCTCACCGCCGGTTCAGGCAAACTCGGCATCCGGATCCCCTGCCACCCGGCGGCAAAAGCCCTGGTGAATTTTCTCGGGTTTCCCATCACCGGCACCAGCGCCAATCTTTCCGGGAAACCCGGCTGTGACCGGATCAGTTCCCTTGACCCCTCCATCCTGGAAAAATCAGACCTTATCCTGGACGCCGGTATTCTAAAGGGCGGAATCGGATCGACCATTGTGGATGTGACAGCCTCCCCGGTTCACATCCTCCGGGAAGGCATGATTTCAGAAAATCAGATCCGCCGGATTCTTACCAACTGACATCAAGGGCCATAATTTCATTGACAAAACCCGGATTTTCCCTTAAAAGAGACATTCATGCCGAAGTGGTGGAATTGGTAGACGCAGAGGACTCAAAATCCTCCGGGCGCAAGCCCTTGCGAGTTCAAGTCTCGCCTTCGGTACCACCTAACAACAAGGGTTTTGATTGATTTTTAAATTAACAATCAAAGCCCTTTTTCATTTCTGGGTCAATGCCTGAGTCAATTTTTTCCGATTTAAGTTTAAGTCAACTTTTATGTTGACTCATCCTTCTGAGTTTTTAGGAATGAGCTCAATTTCTTAGCACCATTTTTTTTATCCTCTGAATCAACTGTATCATATCGATCAAACATTTCGCGTGTAGAATGGCCTGTTATTCCCATTATTACAGAGTCTGCAACTCCAGCTTTCCGCATATTTGTGTTGAACGTATGTCTTAAATCGTGGAAGGTAATCCCATTCTTCACATTACGGCCATATGGGACGTTGGCTTTCTCACAAGCTTTTTTTAAACCTGTTCGAATATCACCTAAAGCTTCACCTCGATATAAAAATACATAGTTATCATCATTTTGCCCTTGAGAAATTTTACAAAGCTGTTTTTTGAGATCTTCCAAAATTGGCACGGATCTTTTTTCATCGTCTTTAGTATCTTCTGCCTCCAAATGAATGAAACCATATTTAAAATCAATTTTATCCCAAGTCAAAGAGACTATCTCATCAAAACGCATACCAGTATAGTACCCCATTGCCCAAATCGGTTTTAAATGCAGTGGTAAATTCTTAAAAACAGCCTCATACTCATCACTTGACAGCACTCTATCCCGAGCATTTGCTCGGCTATTTTTTAATAGCCTTTTAACCAATCGAAAAGATTTTAAACAATCACCGCTGATTTTATCATTTTCAAATGCCCTATTAATCATTGTTCGCGCTGCACCAATGTGCTTATCAATATATGAATCTGCATAACCTTCGTTTTTCCTTCTGATTTGGTACTCTCTCAATTCTTCAGGTGTAATTTGACCAACCAGGGCTTCTCCAAATATTTCATTGAAACTTGAGATGTTATTTTTTAAATCTTTATAGTATTTTAGTACTCTTGTAGATATTAGATTCAGATACCACTCAGACAACTCATTAAAGGATATTTTTGATTCTGGAAGCATGTCAAAAATCCGGCCTTCTTTTTTTTGGGCTTTTCTTTTTCCATCGGCTGCTTTTGCATCTTCAATTGAATTGGAAACATACTCACGTCTGTATTTACCAGCAGGAAGTCTAAAGTTAATCCAGTAGCGTATCTTGCCTTGTTTTTTAAACTTGTCCAACTCGACACCGCATTTGCATTTCTTCTTTTTTACTGTTTGTTTATTCTTACAAATGGGACACTCTTGCAATATAGCCATTGATTTCTCCTCAACTATCTCTTTTTACAATTCATTGGCGGCCGACCTGCATTTTGTCTATGTCCGCCTCTGTTTTCGTTTGAGGCCTTGAGCATCAGCCAACACTCTGCCCTTGTAAGCAACGCTTTTTGATTCATTGCTATATAACGGATTAGATCATTCTGAAAAAATTCTGCCCCCCTTCTGTCTTTATTAAAAAGATCGACAGTCCCAGGAGCTAATACTTCCAGACAGGCATTTATATCACTCAAATCGGTATCAGGATTTTGTTTCAAAAGATAATTTTTTGTAAAGGATAACAATTCCCAGCCGTCAGGAAACCCATATTCAAACGCCAACCTGACCATTTTTTTAATTTGCCTTTTCTTATCAACTGGCAATCTATCATATTTATCAGTCCGATTATTTAATTTGTTATTTTTTTTTAGTAACCGATTGACTTTTTGATACCCTGGAGAGCCAGTTTTATGCGCCGGACATTTTTTCTTGCCATTTGAATTTAAGACTGGCATCCAACACAATGGACACCAATACCAATCTATAACTGGTATATCGTTGGGCTCACAATCAAAAAATGTTACAGCTTTGATTACAATGTCAACCGTAGCCTGCATTCGTATTGTTCGTTTCGGATTTTTTTGCTGACTTGCTCTTTTATCAAGGTCATAGGCCCAATCCCGGATTTCCCTCCAAGTAAAATAAATTTTAAGACCAAAGCCTTTTGGAATTGCAAGCATTAAAGCCTTGCAAAGAATTTGTGGAAAAATTGGTTTACCATTTATTTCATGTTGATTAATTGTTGCAATGACTTTTTGAGCGTAGCGCTTGTATACACCATAACCTAAAGGAGAGATATCAGCCGATAAATCTTTAATCAACTTATCGGTGAGGGGAGAATTACTTTCCATTTGCAATTGTACACTCATCGATTTCTGTCTAATTTTGATGTCATATCCGACTCATTTCACCTTACTCACAATAATTTAAAAAAATAATTTCGTCCCAATATATTGTTATATCTAACAATTCTCACAAAAAATCAAAATGAAATATTTTTCATCGATTTTTATTTTTGTAACAAAAAACTATTATAAATACAAATTAAATTTAAACCATGGCGGACAAAAACAAGGAGAAGTTACGATATGACATCAAAATCAGATGAACTCATAATAAAATTGACATTAGAGAAACTAGAACAAAAGTTCCCGGACAAAACAATGTTAACAGTAAAAGAGATAGCACAAGCGTACGGACTTAAAAACTCTCAAACCATCTACAATGCTTTACGCAATAAAAATAATCCTTTTCCGGTTCGACCGGTCAAAAGATGCGGCAAATGGTTTTGGAATATTGTTCGCGTTGCTGAAGATATGGCATCGTAAAAATGGGAAAACAAACAAAATATATTAAAAATTTTTAAATCATCTCAGGATCGAGATTTCTATGGGCATCATAAGAATAAAAAAAGAGAAAAATTTTTCAATTATGTCAAATATTCATCTAAATGACTCATCTTTAACACTGAAAGCGAAAGGATTGCTTTCGCATTTGTTATCAAACCCTGACGATTGGAACGTTTATATAAAACATCTTATTAAGCAATCGAAGGACGGTAAAGATTCACATTATGCGGCTCTTAAAGTGCTGATAAAAGCGGGTTACATTGAAAAAAAAGAAGTCAGAAATAAAAAAGGGCAAATCATCGGTACTGAATACTTAATCCGGGAAATAGCATCAAAACCGGATACTGATTTACCGCATCCGGAAAATCCGGATATGGTAAATCAGTATCCGGAAAATCAGATACAACTAAATACTGATACAACTAAAAATAGATTTAAACAAAAAACTGACGACGACAAAGAACAAAATGAGTCGTCGTTTTTTTTTGAAGATGTTTGCTTAAAATTTGATACTCATGCAATTCGTTCAGTTATTGAAAAACATCTTAAAACTAAATCTGTCAAAAAAGTTAAAGAAGCTATTGCATATGCAACTGCTAACAATAAAGAAGAAAATCCACAATCCTTTAAATCATATCTGGATAAAATAATATTAAATAATTGGTCGGATGGCTTCTCAGAAAATCTCAAAAAAAAGGCTGACGAACATGAGATGCATCAAAGAGCAGAATTAGAAAAATATCGTTCAATGATAGATGAAGATCTCAATTTTGCCTATAAAAATAAAGAATCTGGAGCCATTCAAATCTGGAATGAAGGGCGTGGACAAAAAATTTTAGAAAAAGAGCGTTTTCAAAACGAGGAGAATTTAATGCTTGATAAAGTAATTAAAAATCTTTTGGAAACCGATAGTCTTAATTTTATCACTTTTATAAAATCTAAAATAAGCGTTCGCAACTCGGTAGAAATGAATAGGTACAATCGCTGGGCAGGAAAGATTGAATCTATGAAAAAATTACCACAAGACAGCATGATAATAAAAAATATACACAGAAAGCATGTTACGGAATACTTAAATCAAATAAAATAAAACGCTTGATCGAGAATAAAATATATATGATTCACAACAATATGAAACGGTCAATAGCAATACAAAAGAAGCCGTTTGTGCTGCCATAATAAAGATCAGCATATAGTGATTATTAACACTTTGCGGATACGGGTATAGCGCCAGGGGATTAAATATGAAAATTTTAATTGAATATAGAGAGGTATTACATTTTTCTTCCAACTGCCCATGTGGATTCTGGATACTATTATTAGCGGATCTGAGCTAAGCCAGGTCACACTTTGTCATTACATGACGGCAGTGACTGGCCAGGGGCGATGCCCCTTGGAACCCCAGAGAAAGGCAAAAAAAATGATTCCGGATATCGAAAAAAAAGACAGGTCTGGCAAAAAAAGAATCCAGCCGGGCAGCAAAAAAAATAAGGTTGTGCAGATCAGAATGACAGCGAAAGAAAAAAGGACCTGAACAAAAAAGCTGAAGCTGTTGATAAGTCGATCTCGGAATTATTGAGAATGGCTGTATTTAAAACACAAACCTGGACAGCTAAAAATAAAAAATTCGAACAGCAAAAGATTAAACAATTTGCAGCCATCGGAAATAATTTAAACCAGCTTGCAAGATGGTGTAATACATATAAAACCGGCGTTGAATCAATTGATGTAATCACATCAATTATCTCTCTTCAGGACGAAATCAATCAGTTACGCAAAGAATGGGACAATTGCCCTGCTGATCATGACAATGAGGATGCTGCTTAAGTGCTAATCAAAGTATCAAAAGCCAGCGCCGGGCCTGCAATAGACAACGCTGATTACATTACCCAACGCTTTGATCATAAAGGAGTCGAAAGGGCTGATGTGCAAGTCCTCCGGGGCGACCCGCACATTACTGCTGCAGTCGCCGACACTTTAACATATAAACAAAAATATACAGCCGGTGTGATTTCCTGGACCGCCGAAGATAATCCGACCAAAGAACAAAAAGAAGAATTTTTAAATGAGCTTGAAAAAACTTTTTTTCCTGGTCTTGATCAATCTCAATATACTTGGAGTGCTGTTATTTTGAAAACCACTATAAATTTTCCAGATAGATATGCATCCTGCTATCTGCCCGGAACAAAGACTTCCCGTCAAAAAGTTACATGCGATTGCCCTGAAAAATACCACATGGTATTTGCAATCCAAGCTCACATGAGATAAGCTTTCCCGATTATGCATAGATTCATCCTCTTTCTTGCCTTTTGGGGCTTACCCGGAGAGTGAACCTATATATATTTCATGTAGGGTTTTTAACCAGAGGTGGAGGGTTTAGGCCCGTACTAAAGACTCTGGCTCTTAGATAAACTGTCTGCTATAGTCAGTTAACCGTTGATGATATTATCTGGAGATGGGGCTGTCCAAGTGAAATTATCTAAAAAAACTGGATTGACCATTGGTGAGAAAACTGGGATAGCCTCGATCTTCCTTGCAGTTTTTCTTTTGGGGGGGGCGGGGCCTGCTTGGAGCATTCTCCCTTTGATAGGGTTTGTTTTACTCTGTTTTGCAGCCCCTTTTGCCACGTGTCATGGATTTTTCCTGCCGCTTATCTGCCGGGGGGCGCGTAATCCCCGCTGCGTGGCGATTACCTTTGACGACGGGCCTGACAGTGTGACAACGTCTTTAATATTGGAAACGCTTCAAACGCACCAGGTGTCGGCCACCTTTTTTGTGACCGGAAAAAGGGCCGTCAGCCACCCGGAACTCGTTGCCAGGATTTTAGAACAGGGGCATACCATCGGTAATCATACCTATTCCCATGATCCCCTGATAATGCTGAAATCCAGCCATTGTCTTGAACACGAAATCGCTCAAACCCAGAAGGCGTTGGCCGCTCATGGCATCAGACCCTTGGCGTTCAGACCACCGGCCGGCATCACTAACCCGAAACTGGGACCTGTTCTGGCAAAAGCCGGGCTGATCACTGTGAATTTTTCATGCCGGGCCATGGACGCCGGAAACCGCAATGTATCCGGAATCGCATCAAAAATTTTGAAACGGGTCAAACCTGGTGATATAGTTATGCTCCACGATTTAATGCCCCGGGAAAAAAGTCAAGATAGGCCGGATGCAGTTGAGTTAGCAAGGTTTCTTACCGAACTTGAACGAGTCTTTGCAGGGCTTGAAAAACGGAACCTATCAGTGGTCCCATTGTCGGAACTGATCGGGCGGCCGGTCATGAAATATACGCAGCCACACTCTGGTTTAGGATGATGGAGTTCCGAGATAAAAATTGTCCGGGTTTCTCAAGCATAGGGGATCTGACTCCAGAATATCCCCAGTGACCAGGCCTGGAGGATGGTTTCAAATATTTCGTCAAGGCTGAGTTCATTGGCAAAGTAGGAATCATGGGGCACATAGCAGTACCTACACCGGAAATTGCACCTCAGGCGTAATTCAATTTCCATTGAGAGAGAAGCTGGTTTCGGTATACGGCCTGATCAATTTTATGCCTGGAAAATTCAAAATTTCCGATATAGCCTTTGCTCTCCTCCGTGGGTATCTTCATTGATTCCCCTTAGCGATAAACCAGACCGTTTCCGGATTATCACCGGAAATCCTGGTAAATTCTAAATTGAACTGCGTCTCGTTGATAAGGTCTGTAATTTCCATCACAGACAGGTAGTGGGGCGTTATCCCTTTTATTTTTAGTTTCAACTCTTCAATGGGCCAGACGAACGAAGGTTTTGCCGCCGGAGGAATAATAGCACGGATGACAAGCGTTGCTCCGGGTGCCATGACTTTACGTATTCTCTGCAACGTCGTTCTGAACTGCGACAGGGTCAGGAAATGGGACATGTCTATCATCAGAGCTATATCTACAGGTTCCGGCACGGCGGGAAGATCCGGGGCAGCACCCAGTTCAATATATCCCTGACCGGTTACCGCCATGTTGCTGATCCGCTGGCTTTCCGGAGCAGGCTCCAGGCCGAAAACCTGGGCATGGGGAAACATTTCAAGCAATAAGCAGGCTGGCACTCCGAGGCCTGAACCGATATCCAGAATCAGTGAGGGTTCTTTGCTACCGGATAGAAGGCCGGGCAGTTCTTTGAACATGGGATCAAATTTCAGTTTAAAACGACAGAACATTCTGGGATATGCCTCCACCGTGCGATACCTGTCAAGAATCCGGGATGTGTCAGGATCAGATGATCGGGCGGACCCGGGAATCGGTCCATGGCATTCAACAATAAAGTAACGGCGCAGCAGAGGCGGTAGGATCAAAAACGCACCTGTAAGGCAGTAGCCGATACCCAGAAAGGAGGCTAAACCCGCACTCTGCAGCAGTGAATGCTCCGCAAGACACATAGCACCGAATCCTATCATGGTGGATACGCCTGTCATAAAAACCGCCAGGTGTATCAGTTCAACAGAGGGGTGTGATTCATCCCGGTAATGCTGGTAGGAGCGGACAAAGAACAGGGAGAAGTCAATCCCTATGCCAAATACGATGACGGAGAGCATCAGCGAGGGAATATCCAGGTTGTGCCCCATAAGTCTCATTGTGCCCAGGGTGCCGATAAAGGCGAAAAGAACTGGCAGCATGGTTATTATGGTGAGCCGAGTATCCAGAAAGAAGATAAACAGCAGGACGAGGACTGACCCTGCAATGATGAAGAACATCTTGACAAAGGTCGAGTGCAAAATGTTGCCCAGGGTGTTGGTAAACAATGTGGGTTCAAATACCGTGGCCGTGGGCCGGAGCGTATCGTAAAAGGTCTTGGCATCCACGGCCGGGTTGCGTATCAGGCTTGTGGTCCAGACCCACTGGGCTCCAGCGGTCCGAGATATTCCCATCATAGAATACAGTGCCTTGGGAATTTCTACCGGCCCTGCCGAAGGGCCTGTCAAAGTGAGAAGCTGGAAAAATGGATCAAAGGCATCCCGGGTAAAGCCGAGCCGCTCTGCCTCCTCAACCAGAGTGTGTTTTAGGGTCGTGACACGTTCTTCAGTCCAGAACTGCATCCAGGCCTGATAGTTTTTTTGCTTTTGTTCTTTTCCCGGAAAGATCATGGAAAGGGTTGTGCCGCTTGATAAAAAGCCGTCACGCGGGGAATCAGATATCTTGTCCGCCAGTTGATCACTTAGATCCTGGAGACCTGCAACAGAGTCTGCCGTGAGCATCAGAAGGGATTTGCCCGTGAACCCGTGCCCCCAAGTCTTGTAAAATTGCGCATCCGCCTCACGGGTTTCCCGGCTGACGGTGCTCATGGCAGACAGATCCACATGGAAGACAGGCCAGGCAAACCACACAAGAACCAGTGACACTGCCAAGGCAAACCAGGCCCCCCAGCTGCCGGGGATGATCAGTGCATTAACTATCCGTTTCAAGGGAAGCGCCCGAGGGCTGGCCGGGGGCAGCGTGGGCAAAATCCGCGGAAAAAGTGAATGGATAAAGATAAAGGAGAAGCCCATCCCCAAAGCCGTGAATTGTCCCAACTCAACAAGAATTTTGAAATCGCTAAACACCAGCGATAGAAACGCGCATACCGTGGTCAGGGTAGCAATCAGTCCTACGGCGCGCACCTCGTCAGAGGCTTTTTTGCCAAAGGTTCGGCAGGGCTGATCAAGGAAGAGAAGATATGTAATGCCGTGGTCTATTGTGATAGAGATGATTGCGCCGCCGAAGCCAAGAACGATAAGCGAAATACTGTCATACAACAGGGAATAGGTAAACAAGCCAGCAATGGTGCCGAAGATTGCGGGCACCAGCGCCAGAAGACCGATCCATGGACGCGGAAACGCCAGAAATAGCAGAAGAATAATGGCTGCTGTGGCAATGATGATGGCTTTCCGTACATCCCGTTTAACAATTTTTTCATTGTCATAGGCAGCTCTGAATGCCCCCACCGAAGTCAGGGTGATCTGCTCACCCGGCTGGGCAAAGATAGTTTGGGCCTGGGTCTGAACTTCTTGGATCAGCGCCATGGCCCGGGATGAAAATTCAGAGTCGGTGGCCGAGCCTTTGGGCGTGGCCATTATCATGCAGTGCCTGGAATCGGCGGACAGAAGTTTTCCCCTGTAGATGTTGAACTCGTCAACCGGAGCCAGCGACTTCAGTCTGGCCAGAACCAGATTCTTCAGCCCTAAAGGATCGGTGGCAATTAATTCCGATGTGCCGACCTCTGAAAGGGCAATCAGCCCGGCATAGGTCTGGTTCAGTTTTTTCCGAACAGCATCCGGGGTCAGCTGCGGACTGACATCGGTTTCCAGCTGGGCCTGGGTGAATTGAAAGGGCAGGGTTTTGAGCACCAGGGTCATCAGTTCAGGCATGATATCCTGGTAGTTGTCCATTCCCACACTGCTGAATAGCCCTGAGTCGTTCAGTTTCTTCTCCACTGCGTCGGCAAGAGATACCAGCCGTTCGGGATCCTGGACGCCAAGGCTTGCGCTGATCACCACCCGGTCCTGGACGGGATTGTGGTCAAAAAAGTAGAGGGCATCCCGGATCACGGGGGCATGGGCGGGAAGGGATGCAGTAATATCGGTTTCCACGGTAAGTCTCTGGAAACTGACGTAGAGCATAACTGCCACCGAAAGTATTGTGATAATCAAAAGACATAAGTTCAGCTGTTTTTCTTGTTCTGAATTTACCATAAACTCACCGCAAGCACTCCAAGGACTGCTATATGACAGAGGATAATCATCAGGCGGTGGGCGCAGTAAAATTCGTTCATCAACTGCAAGAATGCAAGTCCGCCCAAACAGCGCCGGAATTGGTCCAGGCCTTTGCAGGCATCGTTATCGGTTTCCGCATTGCTTTGAAAGGCAAAAAAGGGCTCTGTTCCAAGGTAGCGTGCACCGTCACTGAGACGGGAAAGCATTATATCATAGGCGATTCCGTTCCAGGGTTGACGGAGTATCTTCTTTCCAAAGGTGCGGTTAACGGCATATCCATGGGTCAGTATGTGATACCGAATCTGTTTGATGCCCGGGCTACCGGTGTGTGAACTGCCCTTGATCATGCACCCGAAAAAGAGTAGGGTCCACTCGGTTGAGGCGCGCAGATGGTTTACTGCATTGTGTAAGGCATTAGGGTCATACCGGTGGAACACGATGTCATCTTCAAACACGACCCACTGCTCAGCCCCGGCATCAAGGGCCTTTTTCATACACAGAAGATGCGAGGCAAATATTCCTCTGCAGGGATCATTGTGATCTTTATCCACCAGGACAAATTCTACACGATCCAGAATGCCTATGCGTGAAAATTCCTGCTTGGCCCTTTCCCGCCGGTCAGTGCGGTCTTTGAGCGAAATGCAGTACAGCCGGTCAAAAAAGGTCCAAGGAATATTCAAGTTACGCATCTGTCCGGTGCTTTCTATATTCCAGGGCAGCAAAGTTCTGCCGGTGATTTAAAACGATAAACATAAGGCAGAGAACAACAGCGAGCCTGCCTGAAATACCTGCCCCGGGCATCCTGATCAGGCCCAGACCGAGGACTGCCGCAAGCACTATGGAACCCGCAAACGCATGTCGAAATATCAGGTATCCGGCACACCATCCCACCAGGGAGATCCCGGTATAAAAAGGGGTCAGAAACAGGGAAAAGCCAATTGCGTGGGCCACGCCTTTGCCCCCTTTAAACCCGTGAAAACAGGGGAAGCGGTTGCCCAGAAGCAGGAAAAAAAATATCCATAGCAGTGATGAAATGGGTAGAAACAGGCTCGCTACTGCTGGGACTATCCAGGCTTTACCCACATCGCATACAAGCACCAGGGCGGCCCATTTTTCGCCCAGAATCCTATATATATTTGTTGCGCCGGCATTTTTACTGAATAGGGTCCTGGGGTCCGTCTTTGTTTTCAGTTTCAGCACAATAATGGAGAAATTCAAAGAGCCTGCAACATAAGCGATCAGGCAGAAAAGTGAAAAAATCATTATACGCCTTCCCGGATCCAGGCCGGCGGGGTGATGGCGCCTCCGCTGACATCCCTCATCATGACGCCAAGTACCGTCTCACACAGCTTTCCTTTGTCATCGGTGATCCAGATGTCAAATTCCAGGGAGCCGCCGGTCCGGTACTTGGGGATTACCCGGACCGAATAATTCCCGTTTTCAACCGTCGGTCTGTAAATGACCCGTTCGTAAAATCCCACAGGAAAGGCCACAATGTTGAAATAACGTTGGCTCCATACACATCCGGCATGGAAGGCACCGTCCAGGGGGTATCCTGATCCCAGAACTCTTTTCAACCGGTCTGCGGGATCATCCCGGCCGGCTGTCAGGTCGGCAGAGGCATAGGATTTGGAAAGGGTTACCATGCCTTTAACAGAGTGAAAGGCCGGACCAAAGGGGACCAGTTCCTGGTAGAGACGATCAGCAGCCACCTGGAACACAGGGCCATCATGACCTATGTTTTCAGGCGGGTTGAAAACCTGTGGTGCCCCGGTGCCGAAGGTGGCTGTGGCGTGGGCCTGGAGCCGGGTCATGGTTCTGTTTCCGGCAGAGACATGGGTGGCTAAAGAGAGGGATATCCGCGTATCGTCAAGAGGACGAACGTTGATGACCGTTTCAATGGCGTCCTGTCCGGGTTCCAGAACCAGAAATTTGTTAAACCGTGCGTCAGTCATATGCCCTGGGACGGCAGGGGCATTGAAAAAAGAGTGGTGTTCCACCAATCCGGCCAGAATTTTCAGTAACTCCACTGCCGGGAATACCACCCGACCGCCAAAACGATGGTCCATGAAGTGGGGGTATACGGAAATGGTCAAAGGAATCCGGTTGATGGAACTCTCCATATCAGGTCCTGTCCGGTGGCTCTACAAATTTACGGCTGAGGTTGCGGCTCTTTTCATACCCCATCACCCATACGGCCAAATAAGTATCCACGTAATCCAGCCAGGCTTTGAAAGATTCCGGATCTGTGGCATGCCTGAAAAGCCTTGCCGTGACAATGGCACTACCAGAGGCATAATGGCGGCAGTCGGCGCAGTCCGTATCAGGAACACAGCATGCGGCATTTCGGTCCCAGGTCTGATCGGCCCTGTACTGCCTGAATGTTTTGCCCAGGCCAACATCCTCATGGGGATTCATTCTCGGGTAGGAGCATTGAAACAGATCGTGCAGACCCTTTTCATGGGTGTGGGCCATAATGTTATAGTGTGAGAAAAGCAAGTTTTCAGGGTAGGTTTCAAGCATTTCCTCCATAACATCACGAGTTTGGGCCAGGGTCTGCCGAGTGTGCCGCAGCTCACCTGCATACCCTACCGGCGCGGAAAACATATTAAATGTGAACCTGCACCCGTTTTCCGCAAGAATGGGCGCAACATCTCGGATTTCCAGAATATTGCCCCTGGTGAAGGTATAGACAAAAACCGCCCTGGGATCGTCCTTGTAATTTTTGATCTGTTTTTCAAGCAGGCGATCGGCCTTTCGAATGGCATGGCTTGTCTGATCATTGCCCCATACGGAAATATGAATCCTGTACCCCACGCTTTCGGGGATGAATTTAAATCCATTGGACGCAATGGCTCCCAGCGGAATCTCCTGGTAGCAGGTCTTGAGCAGCTCAGGAACCAGGGCGGGTTCGGCACCTGCCAGCACAACAAAGGTGATGCCGCGTTCCTTCTCATGAATCATCAGCTTCCGCCAGGCTAAAGGGTCGTTATTGTCCGAGACAAACTGTTTGTCTCCTTCATAGAAATAACAGCCTTCACACCGGATATTGCAGCGGTTGGTCATGTCATAGGTAGATTCCCTGAGGAAAAAGTACTTTTTGACCCGCTGCCATCGGCTGCGTATCTCAGGATCTGACAGAATGTCTGAAAATTTCCAATGTGTTCGCATAAAAAGCTTTTTATAATCTATTGTGGATATATTCGGCAATGAGCCGGATGTTGGTCAGTTTTGGGTAGTCATCCTCGTCAATCCGGATGCCGTATTCATCCTGAATCACCAATGCCACAGTGGCAAGGTCCATGCTATCAATGCCGACTTCGTCCACAAGATCAATTTCAGGATCAAAGGTTTCCGGCGTAACATCTTCAAACATGAGTTCATCAATGATAATTCTGGCAACATTGACAATGACATCTTCAATGGTTTTAACTTTGTTCATCTCTTCCTATCTCCCTGTAAATAATTTAGCAGTTTTTCAGTATCCGTTCGGAAAAATTCATTTTTTATTATATCGAGGACCGGATATCCATGTCAGATTCTCGACGTTACCTCAGCAACGTTAATACAGATGTCGATAAGTCCCGTACACACAATTTCCTGGGCCGCAATCAGCCTATATTCATATCGTCCCCGGATGGTTACGATCGGTTTGATCATAACCGAAATGAGGGTATCAGGTCTGATCAGCTGTTTAAACCTGACTCGTTTGAACCCCTCAAGTTTCAGGTCCGGCCCTATAGTACGCCGCATAACCTCAAACACCATTTCCATCTGGGCAATGCCTGGCAAAATGGGATTGTCCGGAAAATGTCCGTCAAACCATAAAGAGCCGGACCGGACTATAATTTCCGCTGTGATGACCGATGCATCGGCCTGTATATTCTGGATCTCATATCCGGGGGAATCTGTCCTATCAGCGGATGGGGTCATGCGTCCGCAGTCCTGTGTTCGCTAACGTATTGGGCCAGGCTTTTCAAGGTCGCAAATACGGCTTCTCCAAGTTCTTTGTTGTCAATGACAACCCCGTAGTCTTCTTCCAACATCATGACCATCTCTAGGACATCAATGGAATCAAGCCCCAGTGGTCCGGCTATGAGTTGGTCGTCCTCATTGATATCCTCAGCAGTTACATCCATGAGTCCCAAAGTGTCTATAATCTTTTGTTTCAGTTCTGAAATCAGCGTCTCCATGATTCATCCCATACTATCTATGATTGTTGTGTGGCCTTTCTATATTTCAAGACCGTTCAGTTGTCCTGAACTTGGTCCCCTGATGCTAAAAACATTTTTAAGGGACAGATTCAGAGCGGCTTGAGGTCATCAAAGGCATTCATCTTTTCCTGGTCTTTTAAAACATCTTTGTAGATCCCTTCCCACCCTTTTTTTCGGAGGGTCCAGGCATGCTGCTTTTTCATTACCGGTTTGAATATATAGGTCCAGATGCCTGTCCACAATTTTCCGATCCCTTTGGCCCTGCCCGAAGGATCCCACCAACCCAGAACCGTCTGACGGTGGTACCAGAAAAGATATTGCAGTTTTTCAGCGCTCAGGTGGCGAGTCTTAACATTGGCCCACAGGCCGTTGTACTTTTTTAAGTCATGGGCATTGGTCACAAGCCCCTGGTTTATTAACTGCTCCCGCATACCGGTTTTGGGGTAAGGTGTCAGGATCTGGCAATAGGCTGCGTCAGCATTTATGGTTTTTAAAAAACGATAATTTTCAATAATAGCTGTCTCGTCATCATCGGGAAATCCAAAGATCAGGCCGCCAATGACCATGATGCCGTATTTCTGGCATAGAGCCACAGCCTTTTTTGAATACTCGACGATATTACCCTTGCCGGCCACAGCAAGGTTGGTTTTTGAGACGTTTTCAATGCCTAAAAATACTGTTTTAAATCCTGCCTGGGCCATTTTCTGGATCATATCCTCGTTGGTGGCCATGGTCAAGCTGTCTGCCTGGACTACCAGTTTCAGATTTCTGTATCTCCTTTCAATGATGGCATCACACAGCCTCATGACCCGGTCCGTGTCCAGAACCAGGTTGTCATCCACAATAAAAGCAAGTCGGGTCTTTTTGTTGTAGTAGATGTCATCCAGGTCGGAAATCACCCTGCTGATGGGAAAGGTTCTGAACGTGCGGCCGTACATGTGCTTCATGCTGCAGAAGTTGCAGGAGCGGGTGCATCCCCTGGAGGTCTCCAGTACCTCGGCTTTGAGGTTCATAGCGTGATAGCCCCAAGTGAGCCTCCTTTTGTCACGGATGGGCCGCTTCAACTGTGAAAGATCCTGCAGTTCCCCCATGGGGTTGGTGACAAAACCGGTTTCGTCCCTGTAAGTTAAAGAGGGGATATCCTGGAACGTGTCGTGGCCGTCCAGGGCTTCCACCAGCCGGTAAAAAGCTGTCTCCCCCTCGCCCTGGACAATGAAATCAATCAGTTCGTTTCCCGGTGCTTTGGTTATCTCCTGGGTCATCAACGTGGCATGGTATCCACCCACAGCGATTCTGGCGCCGGGAAGGATGCTTTTGATCATCCGGATGATCCGGCAGCAGGTATCCCACTGCCAGGACATGGCTGACAGGCCGACGATATCAGGCTTGAATCCTGAGAGCTGTTGTGTCAGATAGGAGCGGAGGGAACGGCGTTTCCGGATCAGGTCAATAAGCCTGACCTGATGGCGTTCATGGATATTGCCGGCGATGCTGGCAATGCCGAGGCTGGGAAAATGCACAGCCTCTTGGTGAATCACCAATGGTGCCACATCCGGCATGGATAGGAGGAGTACCTTCATATTGATCTCTCTTTGAAAAAATGAGGCATGGCTGTTTGATAATTTTTCATGGCAACTATTTTTTATCCGGATCGTTATCGGCAAGATTTTCGGTTAAAAAGGCAATCCCCCAGGTTCCCGGCCCCATATGAACACCGGATGTCAGGGAGAGCGGTATAAGCGAAACATGCGCCCGGGCACATGTTTGAATTATTTTCGGCATGACAGAGGTTTCAAGCCATTCCCTGTTATCGGAATATTCCAGAAGAATCCTTGGACATGCCGTACTGTTAAAATTCTGTTCAAGCCGGTTCAGGGCAAAACGGATCTGACCGGCACTGTTTCTGACAGTGCCGACTTTTTTTGCCCCGTCTGCTCTCGGGCTTATGACAGGGCGGATGCTGAAAAGATCTCCCATTCGACTGCCTGTTCTAGACATCCTGCCTCCCATTGCAAGGTATTTAAGCTGATTGAGAAAAAGCAGTTCGTCGCATGCGCCGATGGTGTTGTACGCATAAGCTGTCAGTGCGTCCAGATCCTGCATGAACCCGGCTGCCAGGGATACGGTTTCAGCAATCAGCCCAAGCCTGCCAGATGCCGCACCCGTATCTATCACCCGCATCCGCCGGGAAAGCTTGTTTTCTTCAACCCACTGGGATGCAACCGCATAGTTGTTTGTATACACCGATCCCACACACAGGTAAAGGACTGAACCGTATTGTTCCATAGCCTTTCTGAAAATTTCCTGGCGCTGGAATACAGATGCCTGGGCAGTCATAACCCTCTGGCCCCGGTCCATGGCGGCATAGATATCTGCCGGATCAGCCAGGGTTTCTGGACAACTGCCGTCATCTGTCACGATAAAGCTGTCCATGAGAATGATGCCCAGTTCAGATGCCCGGTCAAGGGTTATGGAGCCCGCAGCGTCAGTGATAATACCCACCGTATCAGGGTGTGTCCGGGACAGGGTAGCGTTGGACCGACTTCTGATGGGCTCATCATCCCAGGTTAGAATAGATCCCACTTCCGAGATCTGCTGCTTGAGCATTTCCCGGTCCCGGGTGTGTATGTGCAGTTTCAGGGACCGGTCGGTCTGCGACAGCACAACACTGTCGCCAAGGGGGGGTATCAAGTCCTGGGAGACGGTGGTGCAGCCCTGGGGCAGACCAACCTGTAAATTTACGCAAAAGCCAGATTGTGGAGGCTCTCTGTATTCAGGGCAGACGCTGAGTAGCCCTTTAAAACTTTCCATCACCGGGATGCATTGATCCGTCCGGTTTTCAAGGGCTTTGAAAAAAACTTCCAGGAACAGAAACATCCCTAGCGCACCGGCGTCGACAACCTTAGCTTTTTCCAGTATCGGCAGACGAGTAGGGCTCTCTTCCACACTCTGCTTGAGTTTGCATGTCAGTTCGTCTGTATCGAATTGACCTTTCCTCAACCGACTAGCATCTCCTTGTTCATCAAAAAAATCGGCCAGGCTTTCAAGCAGGTCCAGCATTGTTCCGGGCCTGGGTGTGGCCACGGCTTTTTTTGCCTGGTCAAAGCCCTGTCTGGCTGCAGCAGGAAAAGATACAGGCAGCGGATGGGCCAGAAATCCTGAAAAAAAAGCCGCCGCAATATTGCCTGAATTGCCGATGGCTGACCTTAATAATTTTTGCGTCAGTTCGTCTAAAGAATGAGTGGCGGGTCGACCCCGGCCCTCTTTGTCGGGGTGAAGCAATTTGAATGGTGCAAGGGAGATCTTCAGATTCTTGCCAGTATCTGAATCATGGACCGGAAAGACGTTGATTTGATCCAGTAAATCCGCCCAGGCCGCAACCCGCTCGTAGCCAATGGCAAGTGCTGCCGTAATTTTGTCTGTATCAGTGTGATCAAGGTGACTTAAGAGCATGTCGTCAAACCACAGAAGGGATGAGGTGATATCTTCGGGGATTCTGTATTGCAGTATCATGTCAGGTACAACCACTGCCACCTGTTCGCTTTTTCCCCGAGCACAGACCTGGCCCGTATTTTTGAGGCGGATTTCAAAGCTCATGGCAATTTTGTACTCAGCCTCTGTCACAACAGCTTTGCAGATAAATTCGTCATGATATCTCAGGGGCGCAATATGCTTGATGGCAGTACGGCTTACCGGAAAGCTGACCTGTTTTGAAATGGTGTATTCATACAGGTCAATGCCCGCTGCTTTAAACAGCTCGAACCTGGCCACATCAAAGTACTTGTAATAGTTCCCGTGCCATACTACTTGCATAGGATCCAGGTCGTGAAAGGGCACTTTCTGTTCAACTTCAATGTGCCGGAAGACCTGCCTGCTGTTTTTGTTTTTTTTTACCATGGGATGAACTGATATAATTTGGCGAACATTTCATAAATGGTGATCCAGTTTTGCAGGTCTTGGGTGCTGTTCATATGGGCCCGTTTGTTGACCATGACCCAGCTCATGTGGGCCGCACCATCCTTGCAGGTTTTGCAGTCCCGGGTTTCAGAGGTGCAGCAGCGGTGCATGGTCTTAAGATCTGAGGCCCAGCGGATGAAGTTGGTGAGTCGTTTGGGATTGTTTTTCCGGGTATCAAGGGGAAGGGTCACTGAAGGGCACTCAGACCATCCAAATGATCTGCCCAGCATGGTGCCGGTGGTGATAATCTTGTGGTAATACTTTGAGGAGACCAAGGTATCAGGATAGCGGTCCAGCAATTCGTCCATTTCCTGGCAGACCGCGGCAAGTTCCGATTCAGTCCAGCTGAAGCCATCCACACCTTCGTCGTTGGAAAGAAGCTGCATATGAACTTTAAGTCCAACATTTCGGATTTTCTGGATAATGGGTTCGATATTACCGACCAGTTTCGGGGTAATAGTCAAAAGGTAGTAGACATGGGGATCGCCTTCATAGTGGCGGCTGGATATAGCAAAGGTATCTTTTCCCCGTAACGTCTTTTCGTCATCACTGCTTCCCCACATTGAAATACCCACCATCATATCCGGAAAACGCTCTCTGGGAACCTTGATCTGTCCGTTTGTTGCAACGAAGGTGGGCATTTGTCTGTAAAAGGCCTCAATCCGGTCCAGGCAGAGGGTGGGCTCACCGCCAATGAGAATGGCCAGGTTAACGCCTCGTTTTTTTTCTGCTTCGACAAAAGCTTCCCATTTTGAAACATCCATCTGTTCCTGGGCAGCTTCATGTTCTCCAGAGGAAAAAAAGAAACATCCTTTGCAGCGCAGGTTGCAACGGTTGGTTATATCGTAGATGGAACTTCTTATGTTAAGTTTGGATATAGCTCTATATCGCGTATACCATTGCTGATCCAAAAGTGAACTAACTGTCTTCATAGATGGATTCCTTGGCCTTGCCGGTATTGATTCTCAAAAAATAACCATTTATAATAGATTGATTTCCCTTATGCAAGGCAAAATTTGTGGAAGACCCGGTTGTGAGCCATTGTTTATCATAGAGGTTACCTAATCAGAAATTCCCATAACGGGCCTGAAAATCCTCTTTTGTAAAAGGTATTTAAAATTTTGGTTGTGGCATCACCTCCGGTGCCGACAACCCAGTTGGGTCTGTCCTTGGCCATTGTCTCAACCTTTCTCATAATCAATTCCGTTTCAATGGAAAGATTGTGGAAGAATATCGGATCCAGCAGGCACTGGGTTTGAGTGATCTGTCCGGACTGCACTGCCAGGCTATGAAGCGGCGTACCAGGGAAGATCCGCATGCCAAGGTAGAAAAAGACCACGGTTTTTTTTAAGCGGGTTAGCCTATTCAGAGTTTGTTCTATGCTGTCTGGAGTTTCTCCCGGGCCGCCCATAAGGATGAAGTGCGCCACATTCAGGCCAGCCTTGATGGCAGCCTGGTGGCTTTCCAAGACCTGGGCGTGGGAAAATGGTTTTCCATAGGTTTTGAGTACAGAATCGCATAAGGATTCTGTGCCGAATTCCACATGGGTCAGGCCGGCCTGTTTCAACGTATTGAAATAGCCTTCGGGAAGTTTGACCGGGGAGAAATAGGCGCCCCATGGAATGGAAATTCCCTTTTTTTGAAAGGCTTTGGCAACGTCAAGGCTGTGGGGTATATCGGTGTTAAACACCGAATCAGTGATGAACAGGTACTTTGCCCCGGCCTTTTCCAGGGCGAGAGCTGTATCTGCCACCGCCAAGGGATCAAAATGACGCAGTTTCCGCCCCTCAATCAGGGGATAAGTGCAGTATACACAGCTAAAGGAGCAGCCTCGCTTGGTCTGCAGGTTCAGCATTCCGCCTTGGGTCAGGTAAAAATCCAAATGGGAAGCATGGGGTGAAAATGCCCGGATAAACTGCTGTTTCATTGTATGGGGCTTTCTCGGACAGCCCGGGCTGGATAAGTGTTCTCCCCGCACAAACAATCCCGGTATGGTCTTGATTTCAGGCGGTTTTTTGCAGGTCCGGTCCTCTGGGCGAATTCCTTTTTGCAGCATGTCCAGAAGTTCAGCCATCTGTTCCCCTTCGCCTGCAATACCGTAGTCTGCATCCAGAAGCGTCATAATTTCGCCGGGGAATATGGAAAATCCGCTGCCGCCGAGAACAATAGGAGAGGATGAATTGGCTTTGATTGTTGCTGCAAGGTCCTTATATCGGTGAATAAATCCCATGGGATTGGTCGTGTCTGTATTGTCGATGTTCCGAATGGAGATGCCGATGACATCAGGCCTTTCGTCTGCCAGAAGTTGGGGGAGGTCTTCCATGGACTTTTCAAGATTCAGATCCATTATCAGAACCGTATGCCGTTCTTTGATGGCTCCAGCCACATAATCCAGGCCAAGGGGGTAGACAGGGTAAGGCTCCCGAAAGGTGTTAGCTGAGATAAGAAGTACTTTCATCCGGGCATCACCTCAATAGCGGTCAGATACCGGCCAAAACCCAAAATAAGAATACCGCGTCCCTTTAGGTCTATCAATTGTCCCGAGGCATCGGGATCGGGAAATCGGTCCCTGGAAACCGCATCCACGGCCAGCACAGATGCAACGGCACAGGCCGTGGCAAACTGTCCGGTAAGACGACGGTAATCAAGGGTGGGTATTGAAGGTGAAAATTCGTTTCGCAGGAAATCAAGCTGGGCCTTTGCACTGGCGGAAACAGCCATGGGGATACCGACCATGACAGCGCCATACCTGTCATTGAAACTCAACAGATCACCCATACAGTCAGTCAGGTCATTTCTTTTAAAGAGGCGGGGGGTAAGGGTCGGTCGGCCAGGTACCACTCCCGACTGGAGCACTATGGCGCCGCCGCCATCCGACGGCGTCTGTTCAGGTCCCACCGACGAGTCAAACCTGACGGTCAGATCAGGGTGGTGCTCATCCCCGCCCATGATCATCATTGCCGCCTTCTCTTTTTTACCTAAAAGCCCGGCCGTCCACAGGGCCTGTTCAAATGAGACATCTCCGCCCGTGGTGGTAATGTTCGCCCCTCGGGCACCCAGTTCCATGGCGACAAGTCCCATGGCCGCGTTGTGAACCGATCCCACAAAATCAATAGGGCTGGAGGATTTTTCATTGCCCGCAAAAAGCCGGGTTAGAAAATCCCAGGTTTCAGACAGCGATCCCCATCCGGTCCCGCCGATGACCGACTCCAGGGATATTCCCGGGTCTGTATCTCGTTTAGCCAGAACAGCAAGGGCCAGCATCAGGCGAGAAAAACGTTTTGTCCGTCTTGCTTTTCTTGGATCGAGCAGGTCTATGAGTGCTTTGTCAGTGATTTTTCCGGCCAGGTTATTTCCGTTGTAGAATGCATTTAAACTCTCTTTTGTGGTCCCGGCTCCTGTTACGCAGGCATAACCCAAAACCGACATGGGGGCTGCTTCAGGCCTGTTGTGCGGAGCGGTTGCATTCCGGACACGGGTTTCAGATGCCTTGCGTTCTGTTTTTGATATCACTATTGCTGCATTATTGCCGCCGAATCCAAATGTATTTGACAATACCCTGCGCACAGGCTTTTGTATGGGGCGGGGTGTTGGAATAAAATTTAAAGCAGGATCCGGCTGGATGAACCCTGTATTGCCTGGAATGATGCCCTTTGATACGGCAATAGCAGAAATAACAGCCTCAATGGCACCTGCAGCGGCCATGGGGTGTCCAGTGGCTCCTTTGATTGATGAGGCCGGGGGGCTTTCCTGGCCGAAAAGACGGGTTACAGCGGTTGCCTCGGCTTTGTCATTGGCCTCAGTTCCTGTTCCGTGAAGGCTGATATAATCAATGTCTTCGGGTGTGACACCGGCATCCGCCAGGGCTTTTTCCATGGCATCAAACGCCCCTTTCCCCTCAGGGTGCGGGGCAGAGGCATGAAATGCGTCACAGGACAGGCCTCCGCCCGACAGTTCCGCCACCGGTTTTTCAGGCCTTTGTGATACAAGAAGCAGCATTCCTGCTCCTTCGGCAACGCTCATGCCGGAGCGCTTTTGGTCAAAAGGCCGTGCACCGGTCAGGTCAACCACCTGCAGAGATTGAAAGCCAAAACAGGTCATCCTGCACAACGCGTCGGCTCCTCCGGTTAGGACTGTTTCTGCCTGACCCGATCTGATCATCTCCAGCGCGATTTTTAAGGCAACATTTCCCGATGAACAGGCAGTGGCTATGGTGATTGAAGGGCCGGTGCAGCCAACTAGGTCTGCGACATGATCTGCAACTGTGCCAAGCCCATGATGCCGGAAAAGTTTTGGATCGATTTTCCCGGCTTTGAGCAGGGCTTCGCACCTGAGCATACCACCAGTGGAAACCCCTAAAACAACGGCATCTGGTGGCTGACTGTATTGTGCAATGATTTGACCAACCGCGATTCCGGCAAGTTCGTGGGTCCTGGGAAGCGCGTCTGGGATGGGATCACGGACCATGCCAATCATGGGTAAATCAGGGCGGTTGAGCTGGAAGAAATCCGCTGAGGACAGGCCTGATTCACCGCTCACCAGAGCCTGATATGTCTTGTCTGGGCCTGTCCCTAATGCTGAGACAATTCCGATTGCAGCGATATATGCACAGGGTGTGCATAAATTATATTCTGATATTTTCAAAGTCATTATTGATCAATTTCTGTGCCAGCACAAAATTTTTCCTCGAATATCATTTTAACCACCCCAATGGAAGAACATTTTATAAAAAAGCTTGTTAATAGTAATAAATTCCGGATAAATGCCAAGTGCGCATGTTAAAAATGATATTTTTTGACCTTTATTTAATCTGGCAAAACTATCCCGATCAAAGAACAAAAGTCAAATGAAAATTCTCACCAGAGGTGTTCACAGGGTGATCGCATGTAAAAAAATATAAGCTATTGAAATAAAAAGAAATATTTCGCTAGACTTTTTAATATTTTTAGTATATAAGGATTGGCAATGAAAACAAGGAGTTGCCGCTGCCTGAAAAAACGATAGAGGACTTTTTTAAAAGAATTGAAGACCACCGGCATCACAATAAGCTCCACAAATTGATAGATGTCATTATCATTGCAATTTGTGGGGTAATTGCCGGGGCAGACACGTATGAACAAATCGAAAATTTTGGTAAAAAGCGCAAGAGATGGCTTTCAAGATTTTTAGAGCTGCCGCATGGAATCCCGTCGCATGATACATTCGGCAGGATTTTGGAGAGAATGAACCCCAATGAGTTTCAAAACAGCTTCAAATGCTGGATTGGATCTGTAACAGAACGGACAAAGGGTCAAGTGATCGCAATAGATGGCAAAACCTTAAGGCGGTCCCATGATGGATCAAGCGATAAAAAAGCCATTCATATGATCAGCGCCTGGGCATCATCCAATCAAGTGGTTCTTGGTCAACTTAAGACCGAAGAGAAATCAAATGAGATTACAGCCATCCCGAACCTTTTAAAGCTGCTGGATGTATCGGGATGCATTATAACAATAGATGCCATGGGAACACAAAAAAAGATTGCCGAAACAATTATGGACAAAAAAAAGGATTATATTCTTGCCCTGAAAGAAAATCATAAGACCCTTTACAAGGATACGGCCTTATTTTTCAAGGAAATGGGAAACATGAAAAAAGAAGGCTATGCCTTTGATGAGTACGAAACGGTTGATGGGGATCATGGCCGGATTGAGACCCGGAAATACATAATGACCTCTGATATTGACTGGCTGCAGGATAAAGAGAATTGGGCCGGGTTAAGAAGCCTTGGTATGGTGGAAAGCAGCCGTGAGATAAAAGGCGAATGCAGCCACGAAAAGCGCTATTACATATCCAGCCTTGATTGTGACGCCAAAAGATTTGGCAATGCCGTCAGAAGCCACTGGGGAATAGAGAATTCGGTACATTGGGTATTAGATATTGCTTTTCGGGAGGATGAAAGCAGGGTAAGAAAAGGATCGGCCCCGGAAAATTTTGCCGCAATCCGGCACATCGCTTTGAATTTATTGAGGAACAATAAAATGTTCAAAGGCAGCGTAAAAAGCAAAAGGTTGAATGCAGCTATGGATATTGATTATTTGGAGAATGTTATGTTTGGTTGACCGACGCCTATAATCCCACAGAAAACATTGGGCCTTTTTAATATTTACGTGCGTTGGCCCTGGAGGTGTTCAGATTTATTCTTGACAGTTCTCAGTCTCTTATTTAACATACATCGCTTAACTTGCAATTATTGAAATATAACCGACTTCGACCCCTCTTTTTTTAACGGGGAAGTGATTTGTGACAACGAATGATACTGCACATTTTTTGACTGAACAGGCAGTGGCTGAACTGCTGAACGGACCCAAAAGTCCTGACCGGCTTTTTACAGGGGCATGCACCTATGGGGATATACATGCCATGGCCTGCACCATTCTTACTAACTGCTCAGGCCGCGATGGGCAAAAAGGGTCGCTTGGCATTTTTACATCAGATCGGGCAGTTATTGCTGCCACCATGATTGCCGCACTGGCAGGCGGCCCCATATTGATTTTGCCTCATGATATTTCAGACAGGGCAATTGAGGATTTGGCCGCCAATGACCCTGAACATACTTGGGGAGTGGCGGATCCGGGCCGAATTCTTCCTCCATGCATCCAGCATCTCTCCTTGGAACCCGCAGATCGCTCCAGGGAACCAGTACCGCTTAAACCCTGTATTGATATGGACGCCCCGCTGCTCAGGCTTTATACCGGGGGTTCAACAGGGAAACCCGTTATCTGGACCAAAACCGTGGAAAATATTTTGGGTGAGGCCCTGTTCCATGTGGGGGTGCACGGAATCACCTGTGAAGATGTGGTGGTGGCCACTGTCCCGCCGTATCACATCTACGGCCTTTTGTTTTCCGTGGCCGCCCCTTTGCTGGCAGGTGCCTACGTTGCAGATCAGTCCTGCAGCTTTCCCCATGAAATTATCAACACGGTGGCTAACACAAAAGCAACACTTCTTGTCAGTGTGCCAGCCCATTTCAGGGCACTGAAAGATCATGATTTCCCGGCCCATCACCTGCGTTTTGCCTTCTCTTCGGCCGGTGTTCTAGATGAGGATGATGAAACGGCCTTTCGAACAAGAAATAGCGTTCCTGTCATGGAAGTGTACGGGTCAACAGAAACCGGCGGTATTGCCTTTCGGTGCAGAGGCAGAGACGAGTTGTTCTTTACGCCTTTTGATGCTATTGAAGTCGATATTACAGGCGAGCAGTTAAAAATTCGTTCTCCCTTTATCTCGCCTGAGATTGCTCGGGATGAGTACGGGACTTATCTGGTGCCGGACAGGGTTAAGAAATGTTCAGACGGATGTTTTGAAATACTCGGCCGGTCTGACACTGTGGTGAAAATTGCCGGCCGGCGGGTAGACTTGGATCAGGTCGGGGCGGTGCTGAAAACAATGGACGGTGTCCGGGACGCAATGGTCCTGGCCCGGGCTATTCCCCGAGGGCGGTCCTTTGATATCTGTGCGCTTGTGGAGGGCAGCTGCTCCAATGCCAGAATCCGGGAATTTGTTTCCGGCAAACTTGAAACAGCAGCGCATCCCAGGTGGATCAAAACTGTGGATCACATGCCCGTGACCCGTTCTGGAAAATATGACAGGGCTGCAATTGCAGCGATGTTTGATTCGGAAGGTGGTCAGGAAGAATGAATCGCCGAGTTGTTATAACAGGTTATGGAGCCATCACCCCCATCGGAGAATCGGATGACCAGATCGTGCGGCACCTGACTATGGGCATTTCAGGAGTTAAAAAGCTTAAGGATGACGGATTCCTATCCGGGTTTATCCAGTCAGGGGTCTGTGGCGGCATAGATTACCCCAGGACATATTCGTTTGAGCGTAACCACCGCAAAACCATGGGCCCGGTTGCCTTTATGGCCTGCGAAGCTGCCCGGCGGGCCATCGAGCAGTCGGGGCTGGATAAAGGATTTTTGACATCGGGACGGATGGGGGTGGCGTTTGGATCCACCCACGGCAGCCCGCTTGTCCAGCGTGAGATCATGAAAATCTATTTTCAGGAAGGCAAGAATGGTTCCACAGCTGTTAATGCTGCTGATTATTTAAAATCAATGGCTCACACCACTGCCGTCAATATCACCAAAATGTTTGGCATATCAGGTAGGGTGATCAGTCCCTGCACGGCATGCACCACCAGCAGTCAGTCCATTGGCTTCGGATATGAAACCATACGCTTTGGTATGCAGGACGCCATGGTGTGCGGCGGGGCGGATGAGTATGACACCTCTACCGTGGCGGTTTTCGACAACCTCCGTGCTTGTTCCACCCGGTTTAACGATACCCCGCATCTCACTCCCCGGCCCTTCGACAGCCTTCGGGACGGGTTGGTGGTGGGAGAGGGGGCCGGGGCCCTGGTACTGGAATCCCTGGAACACGCTAAAAATCGCGGTGCCATTATTCTGGGTGAAGTGGTGGGATTTGCCTCCAACAACAACGGAGGTGACATGATTCTGCCAAACCTTGCAGGCATCACCCAGACCTTGACCCTGGCTTTGGCCGACGCGGAAACCGACAGCCGAGATGTGGATTTTATAAGTGCTCATGCCACAGCCACCCGCCAAGGGGACATTGTTGAAGCTATGGCCATCCACAAAGTATATGGAGACGCTCCCAGGGTGACAGCACTCAAAAGCTATATGGGCCACACCATTGCAGCCTGTGGAGCCATTGAGACCATCATCACGCTCATGATGATGGAACACGGGTTTATTCCAGCCACTCTGAATCTGGAAAATGTTGATGAAGCCTGTGCCATGATCAACCACACAAGGCAGCTGGTGCATGAAAAGATCAACGTTGCATCTGTGCAGAATTTTGCCTTTGGCGGAGTAAACACTGCATTGATTCTCAAAAAATTTAATTGATGAAAGCCAGATCTTCAACCCCTATGAATGCTGCGGTGCTACGGGATCTGGTTATCACACTGCTGCTGTGGGGCTATTTTACTATCGGTTTTTTTCTCTTTTTTTCGCCTTTTTACCTTATAGCCTTTGTCTGCGTCCCCATCCGGGAGGTGGCCATTCAATATTTAAATAGCCTGTTTTACAAGGGCTTTTTTTTGTGGGCCCGCTTTCTGATGCCTGGCATTGTCTGGCAGATCGACCCTGAAATCAAAGGCCTTGAAAACTGCATCATTGTTTGCAACCATATCTCATATATAGATCCGCTGATGATGATTGCCATTTTCAGCCGCCATAAAACCATTGTCAAGAGTACCTTTTTCAAAGTGCCTGTGTTTGGATGGGTTCTGCGGGCAGCCGGCTATATTCCGTCCATGCCAAAGGGGCGTCTCTCTATCCTGATGGTTCGCCAGACCTCAACCCTTGCAGCCTACCTGGAAAAAGGTGGTATCCTTTTTCTGTTCCCCGAAGGGACCCGTAACCGAAACCCCGATGGCAGGGTCTTGGAATTTCACATCGGGGGATTTAAAATTGCCAGACTGTGCAGATCACCCATCAAGGTAATAAAGATTCGCAATACGGACAAGTTGTTCACACCGGGCAGGTTTTTATTTCACACCGGGTTTGCCGGCACCATTTCAGTGTCACTTGCCGGCACGATCCATCCGAACTATGATAGCCATAACGTAACGGCTGCAACGATAATGGCACAGGCCAGAAAACTAATAAACGAAAGACAGGGAACATGTCCTTTGGATCACCAAACAGACGGGCAGTAATCCTGGGGTACGATGCAGTCTGTCCCTTAGGAACTGATTTTTTACAGGCCTGGGACAGGGCACTTGCAGGAGAAAGCGGTATCGGGCCGTTGACCCGGTTTCCTATGGATGAAGGATTCCCGGTCCGCATTGCAGGGCAGGTGGACAGCATTGACGCGCTGGACTACCCCTTCCTTAAATCCAGGGAGCAGGCCAAATGGCGCTCGCCGATTTTTAAGCATGCCATGCTGACCTGCACCCGGGCCATTGAACGAAGCGGGATCGAGATCTCTTCCGACATTGCCTCCAGAACGGCTGTGACCTACAGTTCAGCTCTGGGCGGAGTGGATGTTTTGTTATCAGCGGATCGCCGGCTGGTCCGGGAGAACCGTCTGCCAAAACCATTTACCAATCCCAATGCCTGTATCAACATGGTGGGTGGTAAGATTTCCATTCTCACTGGAGCCACAGGACCTATCACCGCCACCATATCGGCCTGCGCCACAGGCGTGACCTCCATGATTATGGGGGCTATGTTCATTGAACAGGGCTTGTGTGATGTGGCCATCTGTGGTGCGGTTGATTTTGCGCTGGTGCCGACCATTTTGGCTGGTTTTGCTACCATGAACGGTACATTTAATCCAAAACCCGGCCAGATTGTGCCCCCCCAAGCGGCAAGCCAGCCTTTTTCCCGTGACCGTAGGGGATTCGTGGTGTCCGAAGGGGCTGGTGCCATCATCCTTGCAGCCAAGGAGTTTGCCCAAAGCTGGGGATTAAAGTATCAGGTTGAGTTTGCCGGGTGGGGAATGACTTCTGATGCTCATCATGTGGTGGCGCCCCACTTGCCTACAGTGACGCGGTGCATGGAACTGAGTCTTGCTCATGCCGGAATTGATCCGGATGCCGTGGCAAGTGTCAATGCCCATGCCACCTCAACCCAAGTGGGGGATCAAGTGGAGTATGATGCCCTGCGAGCTGTTTTCCCTGATCAGATACCGCCGGTTACGGCCAATAAATCCCTAATCGGACATGCCATGGGCGCCTCCAGCGCTATTGAAACCGTCTTTGCCGTACAGGGGATGATAAAGGGGCGTATTACGCCCACCATCAATTACCAGGCTGATCCTGACATGGCGTTTGACTGTCTTGCAGACACTGCCATGGACCTGGAACAGGAGTATGTGCTGAAAAATGCATTCGGATTTGGTGGGTCCAATGCCTGTCTTGTACTGCACCACTGCTGATACAAGTATCAGGTACAGAACTTGTGACTTAAAAGCGTTTAAAAAAAAGAGGGCCATAAAGCAAATCGATTGATGAGAGACTGACAAAACTATGAGAGCACCAATGAACCGGCGGGTATTTGTCCTGGGATACGGGGCGGCAACACCGCTTGGAAAAAATTTTGACCTCACCTGGAAAAATGCTGTAGCAGGCAAATCGGGATTTAGAAAAATTACCCGATGTGAAGTGACAAGCAAAAGCAATGTCGTGGGGGAGATTCCTGACTGGGACCCTTCAGGCAGTAGTACGTTTAATAAGAAAGAGGCCCATAACTGGAATGCATCCTTTGTGCTGTTGACCGTTGCCGTGTGCAGGGAGGCACTGGCACATGCGGGCATTGTCATGGATCCAGAGATTTCCAGCCGGACGGCCTGTCTCATCGGCTCCGCCCTGAACGGCATGGATGCCTTCAGAATTGCCTTGGATAAATATGCCAATGCAGGTCCCCTGAGGGTCAGTCCCTACCTGCTGCCCAACCTGTGCGGCAATATGCCGGCAAGCAAGGCCGGCATGGACCTGGGCTTTACAGGCCCCTTGTTTTCTCCCCAAGGGGCGTGCGCGTCGGGTAATCATGCCATGGGGGTGGGGGCCCGGATGATCCGGGACGGTGATGTGGATATTGTGCTGGCCGGCGGAGTGGACACGCCCCTGGTTCCGGAGATTGTTCAGGGGTTTGACAATATGGGGGCCACCATAAAGATCAATCCCGGAGACCGGGCTTATGAGGACCCGGGCCAGGCTAGCCGCCCGTTCAGCTGCGACCGCAAAGGGATGGTCCTATCTGAGGGGTGTGGCGTGGTGGTCCTGGGGGCCGAAGACGTGGCCTTGGCCCATGGCCTCAAGCCTCTGGCCGAGGTGGCCGGGGTGGGGTGGACATCGGATGCCTATCACTTTACTTCTCCCAACCTTAAAACCATTGTGAGGGCCATACGGCAATCCATTGAAGATGCCGGTATCGGGCCCGAAGATATTGAATACATAAATGCCCACGGGACCTCAACCTTTAAGGGGGACCAGGTGGAGATCGCCTGTTTAAGGCAAGTGTTCGGTTCCCGCCTTGGACAGATTCCCGTTTCGTCCAACAAGTCCCAGATCGGTCACACCCTGGGGGCTGCTGCCGCCATTGAGGCGGCATTGAGCATCGAGGCCATGCAGCGGGGCGTGGTGCTGCCCACCATCAATCACTGTCCAGCTCCTGAGTTTGAGGACCTGGATTTTGTGCCGGATACCTGCCGGGCCCACGATCACTCATTTATTTTATCCAATGCCTACGGGTTTGGAGGAACCAATTGCTGCATCATATTCAAAGGGGTATAAGCTATGAAACCTCAACCGTTCAAACCCGAAATCACCGATGAAAACACCCCTTATGTAAAGGATCAGACTACTGGCCTGTTCTGGTACAGGACTTCCCACAGAACCCTTTATGCTGACACGGATCGTTCCCAGGTGGTCTACCATGCTAACTATCTGAAGTACTTTGAACTGGGCCGGGCCGATCTTATGCGTGGTATTGCCTACTCTTACAGGAAAATTGAAGACAGCGGCTATGTCTATCCCATCATTGAGACAAAGCTTAATTATTTTTCGCCCCTGTACTATGATGATCTCATGTGGATTCATACCCGGCCGGCCGTCCTGGAACGGGTCAGGCTTCAGTTTGATTATGTGATCACAAATCATGACTACGACCAGATTATCTGCAAGGGCTACACCCGCCATTGCGCCACTAATACTGATGGGGTACCCGTGGGCGTGGATGAAAAAACGATTCGGGTATGGACACAGTTTCCCGTTCAAAGGGATGCAGATGATGATTAGTCTTCTCGGCTCAGGTATTGAACCGCTGCATGAGGAACTCAATGGTAACCCTTGTCAGCCAGCGAAGAAAAATCATGGAATATTCAATTCCCGAAAGGATCATGCCAGCCATGAAAACCAGGTGGGAAAGGCCGTAGAAAGCCGGACCGCCGATAATGGTGAACCAGGGGTTCCCTGTTTTAAGCGAGGCAAAGCCCATAAGGCCGATCATGGGCCATCCCAGAATATAGCTGAAGGCGATGGCAAATACCCCGGCCAATACTCTGAAGGAAGGCTTTTCCCGAAAGGCACTCAAATCCGCGTTGTCCTCAATTGCCTTGCGGACAAAGGGGGTCTGGGCAATTTTATTTAGCAGAGCAACCATGGCGGATTTATACACCTTGTGACCAATTTTTTCAATGCAGACGTTCAGGGCCATGCGGAGCTGCACATTGCTGAAAAGGAGAAGGCTATACGTGAGTGCGGATACAAAAAGTAACAGGGGTGAAAGGACTTCTGGCAATCGATTTGCCGTGGTAATTCCTGTGTATAATCATGGGACGATGGTCAAGCCGGTGCTCCTTAGGGCTGTGAAGCTTGGATTTCCCGTCTTTGTTGTGGATGACGGATCCATTGACATCACGGCAGAACGTCTGGCAGATATTCCAGGCATCCAGGTACTGACACATGAACAGAATCTGGGCAAAGGGGCAGCCTTGATAACCGGATTCAGAGCCGCTGCAAGCGTGGCTGATTTTGCCGTTACCATGGATGGTGACGGGCAGCATTTCCCCGAAGACGCTTTATCTTTGATCGCTGCAATTCCCGGAGGCAAGCGGCCTTTGGTCATCGGCTATCGCAAGGAAATGACAGGAGCGTGTGTGCCATGGTCAAGCCGCATGGGCAGACGGTTTTCAAATCTGTGGATTGCTGCGTCAGGCGGACCTGCCATCCGGGATTCTCAGAGCGGTTTTCGTATTTATCCATTGCCGGAGACCCTGAAACTCAAAACCCGTGCAAGACGGTACCAGTTCGAGGTGGAGGTGCTTGTCAAAGCTTACAGAAACAAGATACCCGTCGTTGAAGTACCCATCAATGTGTCCTATTCCGAGGACAGGGTTTCCCATTTCCATCCGTTTATAGACTTTTTACGTAACAGTGCCACCTTCAGCCGCTTGATTTTCAGGCGAATTATCGGGCTGTTGTAAAAGGGAAACTTTGTGAAAGCATTTACCTATCAGGTGCTTATTGTAATGTCCGGCTGGTTCGGAGACTGGATTTTTACCTGGATGTCCCGGATCATTGCCGCCGGCTATTTTTTCATTTTTCCAGGGCGGGTTAGGGTGAGCGTGGAATTTTACAGGGCCTTGTTTCCTGATGCACGGTGGTGGTTTCACTTGCGGTGTGCATGGCGTCAGTATCAGAATTTCACCACGGTATTTGTGGACCGGATCAGGACCCGGGATGAGGATGACCGCGATATCCAGTTTTCTTCCAGCGGATGGAAGGGCTTTGAGAGGGAGATAGATAAGGGCCACGGCGCAATTGTTTTGATGTCGCATATGGGCAACTGGGACGTGGCAGCCTCACTCATGACCATGAAGCGAAAGGGGATTAAACTTCTCCTTTATATGGGGGCTAAGGCCAAGGAGCAGATCGAATCCGTCCAGAAAAAGGAACTCAGCGACAAAGGTGTCCGGATTGTCGCGGCTGAATCCTCAGATAGTTCCTCCTTGAACGCTTTGGAGGGTCTCCGTTTTTTAAAATCGGGCGGAGTGGTCTCATTGGCCGGGGATAAACTGTGGTATCCTGATCAGCGATGGGTTCGGGTGCCGTTTTTGGGAAAGACCGCACGGCTGCCCGAATTTCCACATGTGTTTGCACAGGTCTCCAAAGCGCCCCTGTTTATTTTTTTTACCTTTCGCACTGGGCCTGGATCCTATGTCTTTATCCTGTCTGATCCCATACGAATCGCTTGTGCATCAAAGAAGGACAGACCCCGTGCCGTTGAAACATCGGCCCGGGAATATGCCGGTATGCTGGAAGAGACCTTAAAGGCGCATCCCTATGAATGGTATCATTTTGAGCCATTTCTTGAGGATCATCCCTGTTAGAGGCATGAATGATGTTTTCATTCATAATGAATTATGTTAATAACCATACGCTATTGAAGGACACGTTAAGAAGCTGATACAGCCGCGTTAAGAAAGGATAAAGGAATGGACAGAGAAGAAATACAGACTATCATTATTGATTTTATTGAGACCAACTTTGAAATGTCTGATATCGGACTCGACGATGATCTTAATGCCGTACACGGCTTTGACAGTATTGATGCCATAGAACTGCTCCGGGAAATTGAGACATTGATGCAAACTAAGCTGACCCGAAATGAGGAGGAGCAGGCCATGGGAATACGGACTGTCAGACAAATCGTTGATTTTATCGAGAATGCAATAAAGGACAGGGCGTAAGCCATTCTAAAATTTATGGAAAGACGAGTTGTCATAACCGGATGTTCGGCCATTACACCCATTGGTTACAGCAAGGAGGATATCCTTAAAAGTTTGGAAAACGGTATCTCCGGTGTGAGTAGCATCAGAGATGATGAACTTCTGGTTGAACAATTGAATACCAGAGTGTTTGGCACTGTGGACGAATCCGTGGATTACGACTTTCCAAGAAAATACCGCAAAACCATGGGGCCGGTTGCCATGTCCGCCTGCCGGGTTGTGGATGATGTCATCAAACAGTCCGGTCTTGACAAGGCGCTTCTCTCTTCGGGCCGAACCGGCGTGGCCTTTGGATCCTCCCACGGCTCCATCTCTGTTCTTAAAAAAGTGTTCCAGGCCTGCTTTAATGCCCATGCCACCGAGATGCTCTCCCTTTCGGCAGCGGATTATCTCAAGTCCATGGTCCATACCACGGCGGTCAACATCACCAGGATGTTTGAAATCACAGGCCGGGTCATCTGCTCTCCGTCGGCCTGCACCACCAGCAGCCAGGCTATCGGGTTTGGATATGAGCTGATTAAATTTGGAGTTCAGGATGCCATGATCTGTGGCGGTGCAGAGGAGTATGATACAACTACTGTGGCGGTGTTTGACAACCTGCTGGCCTGCTCCACCAACTATAATGACACGCCGGAAAGAACTCCCCGTCCCTTTGATGCCGACCGTGACGGTTTGGTGGTAGGAGAGGGTGCAGGCGCAGTCATGCTCGAGGAACTTGAATCGGCCAGAAAACGAGGGGCATCGATTCTTGGGGAGGTAATCGGATTTTCTACCAACAATAATGGCGGCAATCTCATCATGCCGGATCCTGCCGGGGTGGCCAAAGTCCTTGAAATGGGGCTGGACAGTGCACGGATTGATGCGGACCAGGTGGAATTTATCAGTGCACATGCCACAGCCACTCGTATTGGAGATGTGGTTGAGGCCCGGGCCATTCACAGCATCTATGGTGACCGTCCCTGGGTCACCGGACTGAAAAGCTATATAGGGCACACCATCGGGGCCTGCGGTGTCATTGAAACCATTTTAACCCTCTATATGATGGAAAGGGGCTTTATCGTCAAAACCCTGAACCTGGATCACGTAGATGATCGTTGCTCCATGGTACGCCATACGCCCCAGCTGATGGAAACAAAGATAGATTGTGCTGCGGTCCAGAACTTTGCCTTTGGCGGGATTAACACCAGCCTTCTTCTCAAACGGTTTTCTTAGGTCTGATTTACGGGTCGTCCAAATGCGGACCCGGCAAGGGCCCGGTTTCTGGGACGATAGGTGTTGTCTGCCTTTTCTTTCTGCGTGACAGCTTTTAGCAGCTTGTACATTTTGATGTTCTGGGGTTCGTCCTGGTAAAAGGAATCCCAGGCATACCGGAGCAGTTCCTGGAGCCGTTCAGGTGCCATGTTTTTGGGCTGGAACACCACTTTGTCTGCTGAATACTCATCCCAGTCATAGGATAGGATCCTTTTTTGGCTGTTCAGCTCATCCCATGCCCGGGTATGGGGGAACGGAGTTAGAACGGTGAACTCGGCTATATCCAGATCAATTTCCAGAAGGAAATCAATAAGTCTTTTAATGGAATCTTCGGTGTGATGGTCCAGGCCGAGAAGAATGGTGCCTTCCACACCAATGCCGTGGTCGTGGTAGCGCTTGATTCTTTCCCGGATTAGATCTGAGGTATCGAACACGGCCTGGTAGACGTACCAGGCACCAGCCTGGGCCGCCAGGTCCAGAACCTTGGAATCGTTTTCAATGGGGTGACAGCACCATTTTTTCTTCAGCGGAATCATCTCCCTGAAAAGGTCCAGCTCCCATTGCCTGTTCTGGGCCAGGGAGTTGTCAACCAAAAACATGCGGTTATTGTCAATGCCGGCCATCTCTTCAATGGTTTTTTCAATGGGGCGGGGTCTGAATTCGCGTCCCCCAAGATAGGCCACAGCACAGGGATAGCAGTTGAACCTGCATCCCCTGGAGGCATGAACCAAATCCACCATCTGCACCCCTTTGTAGTTGTACAGATCCCGTTCAAGGATATCCCTTCTGGCTGAACCGACGATTTCTATGGGTGGCGGCGAGGATAGAAAATCGTAGACCGGAGATAGGCGGTTATTGGCCAGGTCTTGAAATAGCTGTTCCATATGGCCTTCGGCCTCTCCTAAAAATACAGAATCCACACTTTCGGCAACTTGTTCTGCGTGGAGCATGGTGGCAATACCGCCTGCAATAACCGGAATCCTCCTGGCCCGGAATTTTTCGGCAATGGTCATCCCCCGGTTGATCTGGATGGTGAGCATCATGGAGAGTGCCACCACGTCAACCTGTTCATCAAAGTCGATGGTTTGGACATTTTCATCAATAAACTGGACGTCTATATACTCGGGCAGCGCTGCTGCAAACACAACAGGTCCATGGGGGGGCAAATGAAACTCTGTCTGTTGGTCGAGTTTGCTCCATTTGGGGTAAATCAGTTTCATCTTCATTAATACTCTCCGGTGAGGGTTAGGGAATCAAACGCGTCTCTATCAGAGTCATGGTCAAAGTGTATCTTGATGGAAATGTCGCTGTCAAGGTTATTGAAGTGGGAAAGACCGGGAGGATAGGATCTTCCGGGAGCGATTGAAACATGTATCTGATGTGGCGTCGCACCTGATGAGTACAAGACCGCTGGGTCAGCGACCACAGGTTTCGGTCCTGGGAGACGATGATGTCGGTTGTCCCGCCATTGGACTCTGAAAATCGTAAAATTTTACTGTGGTCTTCAAGGCTTCCCGACTCCGCAAGCGGAATTTTCGGCCTGAAAAAGATCAATTCAATATCCGAGATCAAGCCCCGGGCGAATGCCTGGCTGTCAAATGGCGGAACGGCCCGGTGAATAACCAGGTTATCACCTGTATTCTCCGCGTCAAAGAGAATCAGTCCTTCCAGCGTCATGATCACACAGTGGACGGCGCGGTTTCGGGGGTGGATGTTCAATACCCCCATGAACATGGCGGAATGATCGCCGGGCAGCGTCAGTTCAATGGAATGGATAAACTGGCGGGAATCGTTTGTAAACAGGTAAGTTAACGCCCAGGGCATGCCGGTCCCATCCAGAGACGGAGTTTCCCGGGAAACAACCTGTGGCAGCGTCGCACACCCTGCACTCACAACAAGTGTCAGTACGAGCAGATATCCCCATTGTATTTTCTGCCTCATTTCGGGATGTTAAACATGTCCGGATTAATTTCAGTATTGATCATCACCGTGTCAAATATGAGCCGGGTATACGAGTTTTCGTTTTCCCGGATAATCACCTCTTTGAACACTCCTGGATGGTCGGACAGCACAAGTTCAATCGCCTGAATGAAACTGTTCATAGTGTTGTCCCTGGGTTTTAAAATGATCCTTCCGGGCTCTGGCTTACCTTCAAAGGCAGCCGTGAACATGGTGGTATCAAAATCGCCCTTTATCCATCGGCTGATTTCATCCATGACAATATCCATAGCACCCATGGCCGATGCTTTGTCAAGGACAAAGCCATTACCCTTTTCAATGTACCGGGAAATGGTTTTTTCCTTCATGATAAGTATGTTCTTAATGGGTTCCTGGTATTCGAATCGTAATAGATTCGGGAATTGGTAACGGATAATACCTTTTGAAATCAGCGGCTTTACGAGGATTTTCATTTGCTTTTCCTGGGTGAAGCCTGCGCTCAGAGAGCTGATGGTGCCGGCTGCTGTCCGGATTTCTTCCAAGGTTGTCGCATTTGCCTGCACACAAAAAAGGCCGGTCATCAGGATGACGATTGGGACAAGAGCCCACAAGGTACGTTTTCCTGTCATATCATAGCCATCTAAAACATGCCGCCGTTGACGGAGATGACCTGACCGGTGATGTAGGAGGCATCTTCTGAACACAGAAACCTGACCACCCGTGCCACTTCCTCGGGGCGTCCCACCCGCGCCATGGGGATCATGTTCTTTACATTGGGCAAGGGCAGATCCCGGATCATATCGGTTGCTATGAGCCCAGGGGCCACCACATTGACGCGGATGCCAAGGCGGGCCACTTCGGCTGCAACGCTTCGGCTAGCCCCGATAAGTCCTGCTTTGGCGGCACTGTAGTTGGCCTGGCCCCGGTTGCCTATCAGTCCGGACAAAGATGCCATGGAAACGACCGCACCCTGTTTCTGGCGCACCATTTTTTTAAGGATCGGTTTTGTCATATTGTAAAATCCATCAAGACTTGTCCGAAGAACCTTATCCCAGCTGTCTTTCTTCATCATGATGAACAGACCATCATCCACGATCCCGGCATTGTTTACCAGCACATCAATGGTTTTTCTGCGGCTGATGATATCGTCAACAGCAGCCTGGGTTTGTTTCCTGTCGGAGACGTCAAACTGCATGATATCCCCTCGGGAACCGGCTGCCTCCACCATATCGAGGGTTTGGGCGGCACCTGCTTTGTCTGAGTGGTAGTTGATAATGGTATAATAGCCCTGTCCGGCCAGTTCAACGGCGACGGCCCGGCCAATCCCCCGGCTGGCACCGGTGATGACAGCTGTTTTCTGATCTGTATTCTGGAACATGGAATAATAATCCTAAGATATAATTGATTGTCTTGTGCAACGGGTTATGCAGACACAAGTTGCAGTGTAATCTCTCCTGCAACGGTTTCATCAAGAGTCACGGTCCCCTTAACTTCTCTGAAGTTGTCAAAGGCGAAGTTGTTCTGGGTCCGGGTGATAAGAGTGGCGCCTACAGGCAGACTGTCTATATGGAACATGGCGGATTTGATGCCGGCAATCCATCCCATGGTGCCGTCCTCTTCCCCCCGGGTCGTTCGTCGGAGGATACTGTTGTTGATTCCTGCTGTCTGAGCGGTCAGCTCAACCATGACAATGGGGCTTGCCGACCCTTGGGTGACCAGGGGCCACCGGTCTGATACAACAGCACTGGACACGGTTGAGTTGTGATCGACTTTAATGACCTTTTCAATGAGAAGCATCCGGTTCCTGTGGGGAAGAATGGATTCAAGGGAAATTTTTGGGGTATTCATCCTGTGTCCTGTATCTGTTATGTAAAAGTAATGACAGCCAAAACGGTTTACACCAACTTGAGACGCGATTACTATACCGGCTTTTCATGATCGTGTAAAGCTTTAAACCATTGCCTGTTTGCAGGTATCAGGGTCGTCTTAAAGATACATTTTATATAGAAAAAATGGTTTTTAAAGCTTTATGAAAAAGATGCTGGTCTGGTTTGCCGCCGCTGTGGAATTTCACGGTCAACCCTACGGAAACCGGTTCTTGACCTTTGAACAACCCGCAGGCGTGGTGCGAGAAGAATGCAAAACGCACGTCTGAGGTTTCAAGAAACTTCCCTGTCTTTATCCGCCTGAACCCGGTTCTTTTTGATCAATTTTTCCATGCAAATGCTATTTTCAAGATTTTTATACGGGCCATAGTTTTCTATTGTCTGGTAGCTGCTTTTTCTATAGAGAGCGATGGCTTCCGGCTGGCCTTTTCCCGTTTCAAGCACAGCTTTCAGATAACCAAGTTCGCCTGCCCAGGTTTCCAGAGCCTCCAGAATCTTTGTGGGAAGTCCTTTTTTCCTGTGGCCCGGTTGAACATATATCCGTTTGATTTCAGCGGGTTGGGAATCAATGGGTTTAAAGCAGCCGCAGGCCACCGGAAAATCATTGAGGAATCCCAGAATCACGGTCTCATTTAAAACGATTTTATTGTGTTTATCATAATGGAGTCTGTCGCCAGTTCATTAAGATGTCCATTGGGAGATTATATGGGTAGGGTCAAATAAAACCATTTTGAGTCGCTTTTTCATGCATAGAAACTGCGGATTACAGCAAAAATTAACCACCCAAAAGTCAGTTTTAAAACCCCCGGACTATTATTAAGAGTCCGGGAGTCATTAAACTGTAGCCAAAATATTTTGCGGTTGGCGAGAATTTCATCCATCAATAGCGGTCAAGAATAATTATCCTATCTCAAGATTTGAAAATTGATTATCAATGATACCAAAGCATAAAGAAAGAGTTATAGTGGACCCCAATGTATTGCGGTTGTGAATCAACATGCTCATTCGATCATATTGAGAAAATAGCTATAATATAATAGATATTTCAAGATACTGGTATGTTTACCGGATAATCTCTTTGGGATGCCAATTAACCATGCTTAAATAAATCATAGCATATTATCTTCAGACAAATCCCTGGGAATAAAAATCAGTAAAGACCTCTTAAATGATTTTATGTCATATCTTGGTCAACGATTGGTCAACGCCTACCCTAAAACATGTATTTGTTTTTATTATTTTTCATTCATCATAACTTTTTTATTCTTTTTTGCATAACATATTTATTTAACTTTATTTATAGTATATTAAATATTATATTTTTTTATATTCTTCTTGTTTCCATTTGCTATAAATAAGGACTCAAAATCCTCCGGGCGCAAGTCCTTGCGAGTTCAAGTCTCGCCTTCGGTACCATTCAATAATAAGGGGTTTCAGGTTTTATCTGAAGCCCTTTTTTATGTTTAGGATCTTTTGCCGGAGATTTGATCAATTCTCGGCAGAAATTCATATCATCTGATAAGATTTTTTTGCACTTTAAAATTTTTTCTTGTATGGTTAATGTTTAGCAGCATCCGGAAGCGTCAATTCCTGTTTCTATAAAGTGCATTAGGCTTATTTAACGATTTAAACGATCAAGAGAATTGAAGCCCTAAAACAAAGGAACCTTACCTCCCCATGTCTGAAAAACCCACTTACGAAGAACTGGAAAATCGTATTCGGGAATTGGAACTGGCCGAATCCAAGCGCAAATGGGCGGAAGAACAATTGGAAAAAAGCCATGACCTGCTCTCAAACCTGGCCCGTCTGGTTCCCGGAGTAATTTACCAATACCGGCTATATCCGGATGGACATTCCGCATTTCCATATGCAAGCCCGGGCATGGTCGATATTTATGAATTTACTCCTGATGAGGTGAGGGAAGACGCCACTCCGGTTTACAGCCGGTTGCATCCGGAGGATTACGATCATGTGGAGAACGCCGTCCGGGAATCCGCCCGCACCCTGGAACCCTTTTTTTGCGAATTCAGGGTTCTTCTGCCGCGGCAAGGTCTTCGCTGGCGATGGTCCCAGGCTCACCCGGAGCGAATGAGCGACGGCAGTATTCTCTGGCATGGGATTATCTCGGATATTACCGAACACAAACAAGCCCAGGAAGACATTGCCCAGTCTCACAACCTGATGCGTTACATCATTGAACACGATAACAGCGCCGTGGCCGTCCTGGACCGGGATTTGCGGTACGTCTATGTCAGCCAGCGGTATCTGAAGGATTACAGGATCAAGGAAAAGGATATCATCGGAAAATATCATTACGATATCTTTCCGGATTTGCCCCAAAAATGGCTGGATGTCCACCAAAGAGCGCTGGCTGGAGAAGTCTCCGGCTCAGACAGAGAGGCTTTTCATCGGATGGACGGGACCATTGAATGGACCCGGTGGGAATGCCGGCCCTGGTATGAAACAGACCGGTCCATTGGGGGCATCATTCTCTATACCGAGGTGATCACCGCATATGTAGAAAACGAGGAGCATCTCCACCAAGCCCAGAAAATGGAAGCCATCGGCGTCCTTGCCGGCGGGATTGCCCATGATTTCAACAATATTCTTTTTCCCATTGTCGGCCATACGGAAATGCTTCTGGATGATATCCCCAAGGACAGTCCCCTCCGGGGCAGCCTGAATCAGATTCATAGCGGCGCCTTAAGGGCCACGGATCTTGTCCGGCAGATTCTTTCGTTTTCACGCCAGGAAAAAAACGAGCTGGCCGTGATGAAGGTGCAGCCCATCATCAAAGAAGTCCTGAAACTGATCCGGTCCACCATCCCGGCCACCATCGCCATCAGCCAAAGTCTCCAGCCAACCTGCGGCCCTGTAAAAGCAGATCCCACACAAATCCATCAGATTGTGATGAACCTCTCCACCAATGCCTATCATGCCATGGCCGGGAATGGGGGAGAACTTAAGATCGGCCTGAAAGAAATCGAATTGCACCGGGACAACCTGATCAACCCGGATCTTGTGCCCGGCTTCTATGCCTGCCTGACCGTTGCCGATACCGGAACAGGGATGAGTCAAGAAACCATAAGCAGAATTTTCGATCCTTTTTTCACCACAAAGGAAAAGGGAAAAGGAACCGGAATGGGGTTGGCCGTTGTCCATGGAATCGTAAAGAGCATGGGTGGCGCCATTCAAGTTCATAGCGAACCGGGCCGGGGCACTGAATTTAACATTTACCTGCCCGTTGTTGAAAGAATTGTTGAAAACCGGCCTCCCCTCATCAAGGAATCTTTACCCAAAGGATCTGAACGAATTCTTCTGGTGGATGATGAAGAAGATATTGCTGCCATGGAAAAACAGGCTCTGGAACGTCTCGGCTATCATGTTATCGCCTGCACCGGCAGTATCGAAGCCCTTGAACTGTTCAGGGCGAATCCGGATCAATATGATCTGGTGATCACGGACATGTCCATGCCTAAAATGCCGGGGGATAAACTGGCCGTTGAATTGATCGGAATCCGGCCGGATATTTCCATCCTGGTCTGCACCGGTTTCAGCGAAACCCTTACCCCCGAACGAATCGAATCCATAGGAATAAAGGGCCTTTTAATGAAACCGATTGTGATCAAGGATCTGGCTAAAAAGCTGCGGGAAATATTCGACTGAATTTTGAAAAAAAGGCCCCGGGGTGACGATCATCATCGCCCTGGGGCCTTCATATGAATTTAACCAACCACGACCAGAAGGTCGCCGGTGGACACATCGGCATTATTTGAAACGGCTATCTCTTTCACCGTCCCGTCAATGGGGCTGATAATATTGTTTTCCATTTTCATGGCCTCAATAACCAGGAGCACCTGCCCGGCTGAAACGCTATCTCCGACCTTGGCCATAACGGACATGACTTTTCCGGGGATGGGTGCGGTTATTCTTTCACCACCGCCGGATACGGGAGCCGCCGGTTTCGGTGGAGCTGCGGCCGGTTTGGGGGCCGCAGGCTTGGGGGCGGCGGGTTTGGGAGCCTCTGCCCTGGGTGCGGGTCTCGGCGCAGGGGTTGAAGCCGGAGATGAAACAAGGCTTGAGCCGTCAATTCTGACGCGGTAGGGAACCTGGTTCACGGTTACATTGGCCATATTGCCTTGAATTAAACCGATTTCAACAGAAAAGGGCTGATCGTCGATGGAAAATGAATATACTGTCATGTTGGGTCCTCACTTTTATTGTTTGCACGGTCAAGGGCATCCGCCCCTGACCATGAGTTGGTTTCAGCCGGTTAAACTTCCGTACCGGAGGTTTTTTGTAAATGCAGGGCCAGAGCTACGGCCGCCGCTTTCATACCGTCATCGGACAGACGCAGGTTTCTGCCGCCGTTGGTATACAGATGAATCCCAAGACCAATAGCAGCCGCCACATCGGCCGGGATTTCTTCGACCGGAATGGGTTCCGGCTCAACCGCCTCGGGTTCATGGTGCACCGGAGCAGGAGCAGGCACCGGGACTGCTGCTTTCTTTTTCGCATCAATGGATTCGAATACTTTCCCGGAAAGCAACATACCGATCATCAGAATGCCCAGAACCATGAAAACCCCGAAAAATCGAATTACCAGAGTGCCGAGGGCATACCCCCAGAAATCGTCACGGGGCCCGATGATGATCTGAATTTTTCCATCGGCAGCTCCGTCTTCATCCAGGACACTTCCGTCACGGACAACAGAATTGATAACGGTCGGTTCCCCTTTGACGGTTGTACTCTTGATACCAAGAGTCCCCCATGTTTTGGTTTTTCGTTCCGTAAATCCCCAGATATCCGTTGCAGATGTAAAATAATTTGAAGACAGGGCCAGGGTGACCTCCCCCCCGGATGTTGAGGGGACAATCTCTAAAAGAAAATATCCGGAACGATAATTTTTCCAGTTGATATTCGGTTTATCGGCATCGGCAAAGTCAGTGCCGGAAACATTGGTCAGCACACCACCATCCACATGAAACCGGATCTGAATAGGCACACTTTTACCTCTTGGCACCAGTTCAGTCACCCAGTCCGTCCCTTCCTGTTTAAACACGGGTTTGGGTTTTTCCACATCGTCACCAAAAGCAGCCCAGGCACTACTGTATGCTGCAATCATAAAAACGGCTGTCATGGCCCATATTAAAAGCTGTCTAAATCGCATCAGCATTCCTCCTTTTATTGAAACATCGCTATGAACATACCGGCAGCAGCGGCTGAACCGATAACACCGGCCAGATTGGGCGCCATGGCATGCATCATGAGCCAGTTATTGGGGTCAGCCTTAAGTCCTTCGGAATGAGCCACCCGGGCGGCCATGGGAACTGCGGAAACACCGGCAGAGCCGATCAGGGGATTGATCTTTTCCTTGAGGAAAAGATTCATGAGATGAACCGTCAGTATCCCGCCAAAGGTGCAGACCACAAAATCAATAAGCCCCAGGCCGAATATCATGAGCGGCTTCCAGCTCAGGAACACATCGGCCTGCATGGTGGCCCCCACCGATACCCCGAGGAATATGGTCACGATATTCATCAATGAATTCTGGGCCGTGTCGGTCAGTCGTTTTACCACCAGGGATTCCCGCATGAAATTACCCAGCATGAACATGCCTAAAAGAGGTGCCACCATGGGGATGAGAAGAATGATCAGAATGGCGCCGATCAGGGGGAAGAGAAGTTTTTCCCGGGCCGATACCGGTCGCATCTGACGCATCTTGATCTTTCTTTGTTCCGGTGTGGTCATGAGGCGCATGATGGGCGGCTGGATCAGGGGCACCATGGCCATATAGGAATAGGCAGCCAGGGCATTGGCACCCAGAAGCTGAGGGGCCAGCTTGGCCGTCAGGTAGATGGTGGTCGGGCCGTCGGCGCCGCCGATGATTCCCACGGAGGCCGCTTCCTTAAGCGTAAACCCGAAAAACAAACAGCCGATATAGGTGATAAAGACCCCGAGCTGGGCCCCGCCGCCGATGAGCAGCATCTTGGGATTGGCGATGAGGGGCCCGAAATCCGTCATGGCCCCGAGGCCGAGAAAGATGACACAGGGAATGATCTCCGATTCCACCCCATACTGATAAAAATACTGGATCAGGTGCGGGTGGCCTTCGGGGTTCAGTCCCATGAGGGGAACCAATGGAAAATTGACGAGAAAAATACCAAACCCGATGGGCAGCAGCAGCAGAGGCTCAAACCCCTTGGCCACAGCCAGATAGAGGAAAAAAAAGGCGATCAGGATCATCACCACATGTCCCCATTCCAGAGACGGAATCCCGGTCTGGGTGATGAGGATGTTTTGAATCAGTTCAAGTACATATTGCCAGGACATAAATGGTCTCCCTTTTGTTAAAGTGGAATATTGCCGTGTTTTTTCGGAGGATTGGCGTCCTTCTTGGTTTTCAGCATATGAAGGGCCTGCACCAGTTTCGGCCGGGTATCGGCCGGATCAATGATTTCATCGATATAGCCCAGCTCGGCGGCCCGGTACGGGTTGGAAAATTTTTCCTTATACTCACCAATCAGTTTCATCCGTTCTGCTTGAGGGTCTGCTGCTTTCTCAATTTTATCACGGTTGATGATATTAACAGCGCCTTCTGCTCCCATCACGGCAATTTCAGCAGTCGGATACGCGAGGTTGACATCACCGCGCAGATGCTTTGAACTCATGACGAGATACGCCCCGCCATAGGCTTTTCGTACAATGACGGTAATACGGGGCACCGTGGCCTCGCAAAAGGCATAAATCAGCTTTGCGCCGTGCCGGATGATACCGCCGTGTTCCTGGTGGATTCCGGGAAGAAAACCCGGAACATCCTCGTAAATGATCAAAGGAATATTGAAGGCGTCACAGAACCGGACAAACCGTGCCCCTTTGGTACTGGCATTGATATCCAGGCATCCGGCCATCACCGACGGCTGGTTGGCGATGACGCCCACCGGAATGCCGTCCAGGCGGCCGAAGCCCACCACAATATTTTTTGCCCAGTGTTCCTGGACTTCAAAAAAATACCCGTCATCCAGATTTGAACGGATAATGGTACGCATATCATAGGGCTTGCTGGGGTCTGCCGGCACTGCATCCCGCAGGGCTTCATCCCGCCGGTTCGGATCATCGGTCGGCGCCTTCACCGGCGGCAATTCCGTATTGTTCCGGGGCAGAAAGCTCATGAATTCACGGATGGAAGCAAGGCAACTGCGGTCATCGGGTGCGGCAAAATGGGCCACCCCGCTTTTGGCGTTATGGGCCATGGCGCCGCCCAGATCTTCCTTGCTCACCACCTCACGGGTGACGGCCTTAATGACATCGGGCCCCGTGATAAACATATGGCCTGTTTTTTCCACCATGAAAATCCAGTCGGTCAGGGCCGGTGAATAAACCGCTCCGCCTGCCGAAGGTCCCATGATGGCCGTAATCTGGGGAATCACCCCCGAGGCCATAACGTTTAATAAAAAGATGTCTCCATACCCGGCAAGACTCATGACCCCTTCCTGGATCCGGGCACCGCCCGAATCACACAGCCCGATGACCGGAGCCCCGGCCTTCATGGCAAGTTTCATGATTTTACATATTTTTTCAGCCTGGGTAAGAGAAAGAGATCCGCCATAGGCGGTGAAATCCTGGGCAAAGACAAATACCTGCCGACCGTGAATGCTTCCCCAACCGGTTACCACACCGTCGCCGGAGATTTTCTTGTCCGCCATATCAAAATCAGTGCAGCGGTGGAGTTTAAATCGATCCGTTTCCACGAACGTGGCCGGGTCTAAAAGACAATCAAGGCGTTCCCTTGCCGTGAGCCTTCCGCTTTCGTGAAGCTTTCGGATGCG
>Ga0208373_1000823_pt1 | contig 47736 bp, 49 predicted proteins | sample RifOxyC2_FD_184036 | JGI IMG/M metagenome (GOLD analysis project Ga0208373, IMG submission 184036) | Soil microbial communities from Rifle, Colorado - Rifle Oxygen_injection C2 (SPAdes) | ecosystem: Environmental > Terrestrial > Deep subsurface > Rock core/Sediment | place: Rifle, Colorado...
CACGATCGGTTCTAGGTTTCACCCTTCGGGTGATCTCCCGCAGGGATGACGAGTCCTAGCGCGCGCACCAAACAATTTTTATGGAATTACAAGTCGGCGTCAAAGCCTTAATTAAAGACTCTCAAGGGCGTTTTTTATTTTTAAAGCGCGCCTTACCTTATGAAGGTGATACTAAACCTAAATGGGACATTCCTGGCGGGCGGATTGATGCTGGCGAGCCTATCTTCCAAGCCTTAGCTCGTGAGATAAAAGAGGAAACTGGCCTGACTATGAAAGGCGAACCTAAGATTCTTTATGCTCAAGATATTTTAAGGTTGGACGAAAAGCATATTGTCCGGCTGACGTTTGAAGCACAAGTTGAAATTGGTGAAATTACCTTGGATGCGAGCGACCCCAACGGCACACATCATGATGATTTTACCTGGGTGGCACCTCAGGAAATTAAAGATTTATATCATGATGTTTATCTCGTACCAGTATTCAAGCTCTTGGGAATTGAACCCAACAACCCTTGATAAGATAATATGGATACACTACAATCTCTCTGCTAGAGCGCGCATAGCTCAGTTGGTTAGAGCGTCACATTGACATTGTGAAGGTCCCTGGTTCGAGTCCAGGTGCGCGCACCATAACTATTTACAATCCCTCGCCCCGCACGAGGGATTTATGTTGTTAATTCATTTTATTGTGTCTTTAATAACAAATAATTAACAAATTATTTATTGCTAAAAAGCTTCAATTATCGTATATTGTAAGCACTTATGAGCCCCCCCACCAGAGAATTGTCTGTTGTTGTACCCCTACTTAACGAAAGTGAAAGTTTGGCGGGGCTTTGTGATGGCCTAAGAAAAAAGCTTGATGGCAAAATAGATTATGAGATAGTTTTTGTTGATGACGGCAGCCGCGATAACTCGTGGAAGGTCATTACTGATCTTTATCATGAATACGATAATATCAAGGCTGTTTCATTCCGCTCTAATCGTGGAAAATCATACAGCCTGGCCGCCGGGTTCATAGAAGCAAGTGGTAAAATAATCGTGACTATGGACGCCGACCTTCAGGATGAGCCGGCTGATATTCTGAGAATGGTTGATAAAATTAATGAGGGTTATGATGTGGTTGCGGGCTGGAAACACCGTAAAGCCTCGCTCTTTAGACTAATTTTGACTAAAATCTTTAATTTCTCTGTCCGCGCTACTACCGGAATAAAACTACATGATTTCAATTGCAGCCTTAAGGTTTATCGCTCCGAAGTGGTCAGGAATATCAAACTTTATGGCGAACTGCACCGCTTCTTACCGGTACTAGCCAGTTGGCAGGGTTTCCGTGTAACTGAGATTAAGGTAGCAAACTATGAACGACGCTATGGCCGATCTAAATATGGCCTAGCCCGAATCTGGCGTGGTTTTTTTGACCTAGCCAGCATTGTCTTCATTGTCAGATATGGCAAAAAACCTTTGCACGTCTTTGGCGGTTTGGGGATGTTGTTCTTTACCATCGGCTTTATCGTCGATCTGTACATGACAATGCTGAGATTTCAAGGAGAAAAGATCGGCGACCGGCCATTATTCATGCTGGGCACCCTGATGATAGTCCTGGGCGTACAGTTCTTTACCATGGGCCTGCTAGGTGAGTCTATTAACTACTCTTTTTCTGACAGTCGGGAAAGTAGGAACTTTTACCGAGAGGTCCTTAAACATGATGACCAATGAATCTAGATGAACATTTCAGGATATTTAAGACCGAAAAATATCGCGAACGTTCTGCTATAAAAAGGTTTCTGCTTAAAAGGTTTCTTAAAAAGATAAACCGGTTATTTGTCTCGTGCCAACCACATCGGGTGCTGGAAATAGGCTGCGGCGAAGGCTTTGTGCTTGGCTTCCTTTCAACCCTCCATCCAGAGGTCAAATATCTGGGTATTGATATTGATAGCCAACAGTTGAAGTTGCTGAAAGAACATTTCCCTACAATCATCACCAGTCAAGAAGATATCATAAACACGGACCCAGCCGGAAGAAATTTTGACCTAGTATTGGCGATTGAAGTGCTGGAGCATATCAATGACTATCAAAAAGCTCTTAATAATATAAGTCAATTTAGCAACAAATATATATTGATAAGCGTACCCTGGGAACCGGCCTTTCGTCTATCAAATCTATTACGTGGAAAAAACATTAAACGCTGGGGTAACGATATTGAGCATGTCAATAACTGGTCAAAAAAGAAGATCACCAAGATTGTCAGTGATTATTTCAATATTATCAGGGCTGAGATCTCCTTCCCTTGGACGGTTATATTAGCCCAAAAAAAATAAGATGTATAAACGTACCGGCCAGATAATAATTGTTCTGTTGTCTTTATATTTCATTGGCCGGATCTTTTATAATAACTGGGAAGATGTCAGTGTTTCCCTTACGAATATAGCTAGCGGCCCTCTGATAATATCTATTATTATATTCTCCTTAACCTTTTTTTTGCTGAGCAGCCTATGGCATTATCTAATCTTTGGCAAACGGTACGGTCTCGCTACCTCAAACCAACTCTACCTTAAAGCAAATCTGTTGCGTTATATTCCGGGTAATATCTGGGGTATTGGTGCGCGGATTATTTTTTTCAACCATCTTGGTATTGCTAAAGCAAAACTGATCTTCTTTTTGTTTTATGAAAGCGTCCTCATGGTGCTATCTGGCGGATTAGTCTTTCTTATTTTTTCTCTATTCTTCAATGCACCAACTTACTTAATCATTCTTGCCCTGATAATGACCCTGGTGCTGACCATTCTTGCTTTCAAACCTGCTTTCATTCTCCGCTTAGTAAATCTTTTTGGTAGCACGGAGATTGAGCTAGGGACCAACAAGAATCGGATATATTATTTCTTGGCCTACATCATCTATTGGCTCCTCTCAGGTATGGCCACTTATTTTCTCGCCCAATCCATCTTGGGTGTAGGCAACGTAAGTTATGTGAAATTTTCAGCTATTTATATAGTCTCTTGGCTAATTGGTTATCTTAGTATCATCACTCCTTCTGGCATCGGAGTACGCGAACTTACTTTCACCTATCTTTTATCAGCCATGATCAGTCAGCAAGAAGCCGGCCTGATAGCAATCATGAGCCGGCTGGTCTTCACTGTTGGCGAGTTGCTGAGCTACTTCTCATCACTATTGATCTATAAACTTATCTCTCAACAACATGGACGCCTTCCTGCTCAATAGTATAAAGCTTAATCTAATATTTTACCCTCTAGTCTTTGCCATTGGGATAGTGCTGGTGTTCTTCCTAAAGATCGCCTTGCCCGAGCTATCTCGCTGGGTTAGGTCCATAAAAAGAAAGAATCTACTGTTGATAGTCTTTATGACCATGGTTATTTATACAGTCATATTCGGATTTTTATCGATCTACCGTTATGATGTTTTCGCTGTAAATATATATGATCTTGGTAATATGGAACAAGCCCTTTGGAACACTGTTCATGGAGATTTCATGCGTATGACGACCCATTATCCAGCTGAAACTCGCCTAGCCTTTCATGTTGAACCGATTATGCTCCTGGTCAGCGCTTTCTATTTCCTTTGGCAAGACCCAAGATTATTACTGTTATTACAGACTATCTTGCTGGCGTCAGGTGCTTTGGCCGTTTTTTTGCTGACAGAAAGGATCTTAAAATTTGAATTCATCGCCCTGCTTATGGCAATTGCCTATTTGCTTAATCCGGCATTGCATCAGGCAAACCTTTTTGATTTTCACCCTTTGGTTTTTGGCACCATCTTCATACTTTACGCTTTCTATTTTTTTCTAAAAGAAAAATATCCGCTGTCCTTAGTTTTGTTCCTCTTGGCTGCTTTCTGCCGGGAGGAAATCGCCTTGATGGTATTTTTATTTGGCTTGTACCTATTCTTCCGGCAAAAGAAATGGGGCGCGATTATCGGACTGTGTGGACTGGCCTGGGGATTAATATCTTTGCTAATCATTATCCCCAATGCTTCGCCCGGCGGAGTGCCCATCCAATATGCTCTGTACGAGCAGCTTGGTAATAATCCGACCGAAGTTATCACTACCCTAATCAGTAATCCGTTCATTTTATTGGATTATTACTCCGGTCTTGGTCGATTAAATTATGTTATTTTCCTCTTATTGCCCTTTGCCTTTTTATCTTTGCTAAGTCCTTGGCTTTTGCTTACCGGCATCTTTTCTTTTGGTATTATTTTTATTCGTGATGACCTACGGTTGCTGATGGGTATATATCATTATCATTTTGCTCTAGTTGGATCGCTGCTGCTGTCTGCTCTCTATGGTATAAAAAAGCTAGATGATAAATTTTCGCATAGATTTAAAGATCTCGCACTTTATACTGCAATAATGATCGTCTTAATCAACATGATGCTGCTCTTCGGTCATCAGTCAACGAGTATTAAGATTGATTATTTTGCCACCAAATTATCCACTGCTGGCCAGGAATCAGCCCGCGTGGCAATAAAGTTAATCCCCACCGAGGCCTCACTGACCGCTTCTTGGAATCTAGGCCCGCACGCTGCTGGCCGCCATGATCTACGCACTATTGACTCTCCACTCAGTACTAACTCGGACTATATTTTATTAGGCAATGTCACCAACGCCCCATGCCATGATCAGACACTAACTTACAACATCAACACACCAAAAACCTGTGAAGCGACGCCCGAACAATATCAGGCATATATTACAGCACTTAAAAAAAATGAAAATTACCAGCTAATCTTTGATCAAAATGGTATCCTACTTTTTAAACGCTACTGAGTTTTTTATCTAATTATTTACTAATCCTCGCCGAAGCGCGAGGTTTTTGGTATCGTTGAGTTATGGTCAATATTAACCAATGGCTCCAGAATTCACTTGGTAACTTCTTTGCTACCCTAACTAACAAAAAAGCGATTTTAATAATCTCCATCCTGGGGATTATTGTTTTTGGTAATTCATTAGGTAATGGTTTTGTAGGGGATGATATTCCACAAATGATTGATTATCCTCAAATGCAGTCTATCACAAACATGGGTGGATTTTTTACTGGCCAGGTATCAACAAATACTAATTATTATAAGCCTATCTTTAATACAATTAATGCATTAATATTTACTTATTTTGGACCAAGGGCTATAGCCTTTCATTTTTTTTCAATAATTCTACATATATACTCAGTCATTTTTTTGTTTCTAATTTTAATTCAGTTTTTTAAGAAGCCTCTGGCTTTAGTGCTTGCATTAATATTTCTAGTGCACCCCTTAAATAGCGAAGTTGTATTTTATGCCGCGGATTTACAAGATGTCCTATTTTTCTTTTTTGGTATTCTAGGCTTATATAAACTAACTAGGGCTAAGTCTATTGGTAGTATAGTAGTGGTAACATTCTTATTTTTCCTATCAATCCTATCTAAGGAAACGGGAGCTTTGTTTTTTCCCGTAGCTATGATTTATGTTCTTTTATATAACCGTAAATATGTATATCAGCTTCTAGGCTTACTTGGTTTTACAGGGCTGATTTACTTTGCATTACGGATGAATGCAATAGGCTTTTTTAACTTACCTCTTAATACACCAATTGCCGAGTTGGATTTTTGGGGTCGTATTCTGCATATACCAGCTATACTGTTCTTCTATCTCAAGACCTTTTTCTATCCCATGTACTTGTCAGCTTCCTATTATTGGATTATTGGCTCTTTAAATATTTACAATTTTTATATCCCGCTAATTGTTGATTTATTGATATTAGGCCTAATTACTTACTTAGGAGTAAAACTCTTCAAAAAAGATAGATTAACTTACTTCAAACCCTACCTTTTCTTTAGTCTCTGCCTGATTATAGGTTTGTCTCTTCACATACAAATAGTCCCCTTGGATGCTACAGTGGCAGACAGGTGGTTCTATTTTCCTATGGTTGGTGTTTTAGGCATCATAGGCACTCTGTTCCAAGCCTATAATATCAATCTAAACCATAAGTTTATCATTACCTTTATTGTCGCTATCCTGCTTCTTTTTTCCACCCGAACATTTGTTAGAAGTTTTGACTGGCGAGATGAGTTGACCTTGGCCACACACGATGCGATGGTATCTGAATCTCATGTATTGGAAATAACTATTGCTAATAATCTTATTAAGCAAGGTAAGGTAGATGAAGCAAAAGAACATGCGGTAAGGGCTGTAAAGATTTATCCTAATTTTACTAGTTATAATACCCTTGGAATAGTCTATACATATCTTGGTGATTATGGGGTCGCAGTTGCTGCTTATGAGAAAGCATTGGAATTGGGACAATATCAAATATTTTATGAAAATTTGTCTTTCGCATATTTAATGGGCAATGATTTAGATAAGGCTGAAAGCTTTACTGAGGAGGCATTAAAAAAGTATCCAAGCAGTGTTAAACTGTGGTTCAGGCTAGCAATTATTGAATATAAGCTAAGGAAACTTGATAAAGCCAAATCAGCTATCATGGCAGCCTATCAATTAGAGCCAACTCAAGGTATTAAGATGTTGTATAATGCCATAATAAGTGGGAGAAAGGGCTTAGAATTTAACCTTATTCCGGAATAACTGTATCTATTACTAATTGAACTTAGTGGATAGTTCTATACTAAAATATAAAGGAAAGCAGTCCTGCCCTCGCTAAACATAGTGTTTTTTTGGTATCGTTGAGTTATGGCTATTACGCAATTTAAGCAAATTCCCCGCAATCTCAAAGCAATCACTGCTCGGCTAGTACAGGATCTATCTTTTGCCCGAGTTTATTTGGTGGGTGGCGCTGTGCGCGATTTGATATTAGAACGACCAACCAAAGATTATGACTTGGTTGTGGGGAGCGTACCTATTCCAAAACTTGAACGCTGGCTAGCCGACCATGGCCAAGTAAACTTGGTTGGTAAAACTTTTGGCGTATTTAAATGGCAACCTGCTGGCTGGGCGGGCGAAGCGATTGATGTAGCCTTACCGCGCACTGAACATGTGAGTGTTGGCAGCGGCCAATACCGTGATTTTAAAATTCAAAGTCAGCCTGATTTGCCAATTGAAGACGATTTATTGCGGCGTGATTTTACTATCAATGCTTTAGCACTGGATTTGGAAAATAATAACCTGATAGATCCTTCACGGGGCTTATCGGATATTAAAAAAGGAATTATTAGAACTGTAGGTAAGCCAGAAAAAAGATTTAAAGAAGACCTTTCCCGCACTTTACGGGGGCTAAGGCAGGCTTGCCAGCTGAATTTTAAAATTGAGCCAACCACCTTAGAAGCTATTACCTTATTAAGTCAAAAATCCAGCAATGGCAGACGCACTGGTGATTGGTTGGTACCGCGGGAAATTATTGCCCGTGAATTACTTAAAGCCCTACAGGCAAACCCGGTAATGGCTTTGGGGTTGTTTGATAAAACTGGTTTTATTGCCCAATTATTACCTGAGGTGGAAACTCTTAGGGGCGTGCCTCAGCCGCCAGAGTTTCATAGTGAGGGTGATGTTTGGGAACACACTAAACTGGCGCTGGGCTCGTTTGAGGTGCCGGAATGGCGAGAATTTTTTGGCAAAAGCAAACCAAGTCTAAATGTAATACTCGCTACGCTGTTGCATGATATTGGTAAGCCAGTAACTATAAAAACGCCCCTGAAAGATAAGGTAGACCGTATCAGAACTGACGGGCATGATGTCGCTGGCGCTAAAATGGTACCAGATATTTGCCAGCGACTAAGACTCACAAGTTTCACCAACCCTGAAGCTGGACAAATAAATACTGACACTGTTACTTGGTTGGTACAAAACCACCTTTTACTAGCTCATGGCAGTCCAGAAATATTTAAGCCGGCCACAGTCTATCGCTACTTTTTGAAAGACCAAATCAAGGGCCAGGAATTACAACAAGTAATTTTTGCTGATATGCACGCCACCAGACCTCATGACGGCCGCTTACTCACGCCTAAATTAACTGAACTGCAAAACAGAATAAAGGAGGTCAGCAAAAAACTAACCTCTGGCAAACTCAAGCTGTTACTCTCAGGTGAAGAAATAATGAAGAGTTTTAATATTAAACCTGGCCCAAGTGTTGGTTTACTATTAAAAAAGTTAGAAGAAGCTCAGCTGTCTAGTTTGGTAAAAACCAAACGCCAAGCCATAAATTATCTTAAAAAGCAGATATGAATAAGAGTTTAAGCGCGCCAGAATTACACGAACCAACTAGGTTGGATAAATTTTTGCATGCTGCTCTACCTGATTATTCCCGCTCGGTTTTGCAACGCGCTATTCGCGAGGGCAATATTACAGTCAATGATAAAAAAGTTGTTGTCCATCACTGGCTAAAATCTGGTGACTCAATTGAGCTGAAAAACCTAGCGGAACCGATAAAAATTACGGTCACGCCCAATAAGGACGTGCCTTATAAATTAATTGCCGAAACAGCGGATTATTTAATAATAGATAAGCCAGCTGGTTTAGTAGTGCATCCGGCCGCTGGAGTTAATGAACCAACCTTAGTTGACGGCCTTATAGCCAAATACCCGGAAATTGCCAGCGTAGGCGACGACCCGTTACGGCCTGGCATTGTGCACCGGCTGGATCGGGAAGTTTCCGGCCTGTTGGTAATTACTCGCAACAACCAAATGTATGAGCATCTTAAAAAACAATTTCAGGACAGGACAATTGATAAAGAATATGTTGGTTTAGTAATCGGCCAATTATCTCAGCCCTCTGGCACTATAAACTTCCCGCTGGCTCGCTCCAAACGCAATCATGGTAAAATTGCCGCCAGAAATAAGGCAGGAGATGATACACGGGAAGCTATTACTCATTACGCCGTAGCCAAACAATGGCAAAAAGTAACTTTGCTAAAATTAAAATTGGAAACCGGGCGGACTCACCAAATCCGCGCCCATTTGGCTGCTTTAGGCTACCCGTTGGTTGGCGATCAGCTTTATCGACCGCCTAAACTGGCTTTTAAAAACACCCCTGGCAGAATTTTCCTCCATGCTCAAACACTTTCTTTTACTGACTTGTCTAGCCAGAGGCAGACTTTTTCCTCACCCTTACCAAAAGAACTGTCAGATTTCCTAAACTCACTCTCATGAAAAAAACTGGCAAATTATTTATAATTTCTGGGCCATCACAGGTGGGTAAAGATTCAGTGGTTCGTACTCTTAAAAAGAACAAAGCTTTGGGGCTTACCGGCATTGTTACTAACACCACCCGCGCCAAACGCCCTGGAGAAAAGTCTGGCGTGGAATTGAATTTTTTAACTGATAAAAAATTTGATGAATTAATTAAGAAAGGTGAATTACTAGAATGGGCTTATGTTAGAGGCGGCAGATTTGGCACGCCGAAAAAACCGGTAATCTCCGCCTTAAATAAAAGGCAAGATGTAATTATTAATATTGACGTCCAGGGCACAAAAAAAGTAGTTAAACAAATGCCCCAGGCAATAACTATCTTTATAACGGCGGAATCAACTAATGAAGTTAGGCGGAGAATTTTTCTTTCTAAAAAAATGACCTTAAAACAAAAAAAATACCGCTGGCAAGAAGCCCAGAAAGAACTTAAAGCCATAAAACATTATGATTATATTATTATAAACCGGTGGGGCAAATTAGCAGAAACTACCAAGCGGGTGGCTAATATCATCAATAAACTAAATAATGCCCAGTCTTGACTAACAACTAATAATAGGGTATCCTAGCTTGGCACTTATTGCTTAAATTTCATAATATGTCTCAAGAAAACAAGGATAAATATAATTCCATCAAACCTGGCCAGGTAGTTAAGGTTCACCAAAAAATAAAAGAGCTTAATGCCAAGGGTGAAGAAAAAGAACGCATTCAGATCTTTGAAGGGGTGGTGCTAGCCAAAAGAGGTGGCAATGGAACCAACTCTACTATTACTGTCCGTAAAGTCTCCAATGGTATTGGTGTGGAACGCATTTTCCCATTACAACTTCCTACTATCACTGCCATTGAGGTGGTGAAACAACTTAAAGTCAGGCGAGCCAAGCTTTACTACATGAGAGATTACGGCAAGAAGATAAAGGAAGTAGCGGATCGGGCGGCTTAAAATCTTTTTGCGCGGACGTGGCGCCTGCCTGTGGTGGGCAGAGAATTGGTATAATTAACACAAGCGCGGGTGGCGGAATTTGGTATACCTGCCTGCCGGCAGGCAGGCGCGCTGGCTTGAGGTTATATGAAACACTATGTATATGCACTGCTAAGCAAAACAAATGGTAGTCTGTATATTGGGATGACAACAAATGTACACCGGCGCTTACAACAACATAATATCGGTAAAACTCGATCGACCAAAAAATTTACTCCTTATACAATAATATATACTGAGGAATGGCCTGACAGAATATCAGCACGCGAGAGAGAAAAATATTTAAAATCTGGTATTGGTAGAGAGTTCATCAAAACAATTATCAGTTAATTCTTGCGGACGTGGCGGAATTTGGTATACGCGCAGGCTTGAGGTGCCTGTGGGGGAAACCCTGTGGAGGTTCAAGTCCTCTCGTCCGCACCAGTAGTAATATGAAGGCACGGGCGCTTAGCTCAGCTGGTTAGAGCGTCTGCTTTACACGCAGAAGGTCTGGGGTTCAAGTCCCTAAGCGCCCACCATTCTTTGTTTAATGCCTAAAAAATTCCAAAAGAGAGCTGAAAATTTTACTTGCAATAATTGTGGTCAAGTAGTTCAAGGCACAGGCTATACCAATCACTGCCCTAAGTGTTTGTGGAGTAAACACGTTGATATTAATCCGGGAGATCGTTTATCAAGCTGCGATGGTATGATGCCACCAATGGGCTTATTTTTACGCGAGGGTGAAAAATTAATAGTTCATCGTTGTAGCAAATGCGGCCTGGAAAAGTTTAATAAGGTTCAGCCAGGTGACAACGAAGAAATTGTTATAAAACTCTCGGCCACTCCCTTTGAATTTAAGCGTTGAAATTTGCCAGCGGGGCAATTTTTTGCTAAATTCGTGTTATAACTTGATAATTAATTAAACAAAATATATGGGCATTGTTGTCGGCATAGCCATGGTATTAACCGGTTTTTTAATGAACTGGAAAACAGAATGGATCATTAATAACTTTGGCACGCTTCCCTGGCCAGAAGAACACCTAGGTTCATCGGGCGGTACTAGAATTTTTTATAAGTTGCTGGGTGTTTTTCTCATAATATTAGGCTTTATGACCATGACTGGCCTCTTGGGTAATGTTGGACGGGCATTTTTACCTCGCTACTTTAGAAGCCTGACTTTATAACATCGCTGGGGCCGTTAGCATAATGGTAGTGCACTCGGTTTGCATCCGAGAGGCGCGAGTTCGATTCTCGCACGGTCCACCAAATATATAATAAATAAAATTTATGGATGACTGTATATTCTGTAAAATAGTAAGCGGTGAATCACCGTGTCATAAAATATGGGAAGATAATAATTATTTGGCTTTTCTGTCAATATTCCCAAATACCAAAGGATCTGGTGTAATTATCTCTAAAAAACATTACCCAAGCTATGCTTTTGATGTGCCTGATGAAATACTACATGGTTTAATAACTGCATCAAAAAAAGTGGCTAAACTACTAGATGCTAAATTAGACGATGTTGGTAGAACTGGATTAATTTTCGAAGGATTTAGTATAAATCACTTACACGCCAAACTTTTTCCTATGCATGGAACTAAGATGTCAGAATGGAAACCGATTAAATCTAACGTGGATAAATATTTTGAAAAATACGAGGGTTATATCTCTTCTCATAATTACAAGCAAGCAGACGATAAGGAGTTATCTGATTTGGCTAAAAAAATTAGATAATAAATACCTGGTTCTTCAATAATTTGTTTACAAAAAATCATGAATGATGCATCTGAAAAAATTGTATACTTTGTGCGACACGGTGAAAGTGAAGCAAATATAACACCAGTTTATCAACCATTAGGCTCACCCCTATCAGGCAAAGGACGGCAACAGGCAAAGCTAATTGCGGAAAGAATAGCAAAAGTATCATTTGAGGCTCTGGTTGTTAGCCCTTTATTTCGGGCAAAAGAAACGGCAGAAGCAATAACTAAATTAACAGGTAAGAAACCTGAATATTCTGATCTTTTTGTTGAAAGAATTAAGCCAACTCGTTTAGGAGGAAAATCTCGTGATGATAAGGAGGCAAGCGGACTTTGGAAAGAATGGGAGAAAAGTCTTTATGCTCACGGCCTAAGAGCAGAAGACGGGGAAAACTTTGACGACCACATTGCACGGGCAGATAAAGCTCTAGACTTTCTGAAAAATAGAACAGAAAAAACAATGGTTGTTGTTACACATGGTTTTTTCTTACGAACTATAATAGCTCGGGTAATTTTAGGTGATTCTCTAACCCCCGAAGCTTTCAAAAACTTTCATATGCGAGTTGGGACGGAAAATACCGGACTTTCAGTCTTAAAGTATAGTAAAACATGGGAAACTACCTCATGGCTTTTGTGGATATTTAATGACCACGCTCATTTGGGTTAATTTTCAATAGATGTCTCTAAATAAAAAGCGAGTAATAATTACACACGGTTGGGACGGATACCCTGAAGAAGGATGGTTCCCTTGGCTTAAAAAGGAATTAGAAGCAAGGGGTTTTAATGTTTTTGTTCCACAACTTCCCGAACCAAACGAACCAAGAATTAACAACTGGGTCCCAAAACTCAAAGAAGTAGTTGGAAAACCAGACGAACAGACTTATTTCGTTGGCCACAGTATGGGTTGCCAAACTATTGCTCGTTATCTGGAAGCTTTGCCCAATGGCGTAAAAGTAGGTGGCGTTGTATTTGTTGCTGGTTTTTTCAAAAGGCTCACGAATCTGGAAGATGATGGTGTTGTCAGAAGCGTTTCTGACGAATGGCTTAAAACGTCGATAAGTCTTAAAAAAGTGGCAGAACATCTTAAAGCCAGCGTTGCTATATTTTCGGATAATGACCCATATGTGCCAACAGATAACAAGGATGATTTCTCAAATGTTTTAGGGTCAAAAATTGTTATTGAACACAGCAAGGGTCATTTTAGCGGCAGCACAGGAACTGCAGAATTGCCAATCGCGCTTGAGGCAGTACTGGAAATTGCTGGAGAAAAACATTAACTTGATTCCAACTGACTCTGAAGAGGTCCACCAAAGTTTCTATTTAATAAATTTCTTACCCAATGGCAAGAAATTTTTTGTAAAAAAGTTATCCACATCCTTGTTGTTTGAGCAATTTTTTTTTATAATTACTGTATCACCAAGCAACACAGCTTGTTGACGACGAGCAAGGTGATATGAACCATGCTTCTGCCTATAATCTTATGGGCAAAATGGAAGGAGGTGAGAGTATGAAAAAGGTGAAAAAGGCAGCCAAGAAAAAAGTGGTGAAGAAAGCCAAAAAGGGTGGTAAGAAACGCTAAATATTAACGTCTATTGGAAATATATCCAATAGAACAAAAACCCTGCGTTACACGCAGGGTTTTTGTTTATACTAAAATACTGACTAAAACAAACTTGATTGAGTACGACCTCGTTCATCCTCAGCAAACAGATGAATCTGGCCGTATTCACCATCAAACCCAGGCTCAATACCTTTTATTTCTCCATCCCGCAACCGCCCGATAGCTTCCACTACTCTTTCTGTAGTAATAGCAGTAAGCCGTTCAAGCGGAACATCTAATAACAACTGGAGTTCTCCTCGCCCCTCTGACACTAATTGCCAATATTGTTCTTCCACGGCTTTAGTGGCTCGCCCTTTCACGCCTTGAGCCTGGGCTATTACCTTGTCTAACTCAATCAAACTGGAAAAACTGAGTGCGCCTGCTGGCTTACGGTCAGGTTTGTTATCAGCTAATTCTTCTACCCGATTCAAAACTCCGATGGTAAGCTCACGATTACACTTGGGGCAAATGTTTTTTAGTTTTTTAGACTCGGCTGGTGATAAACAAACTTTACAATCACGATGCCCATCATAATGATACCGGCCCTCATCCGGGAAAAACTCAACTGTCCCGCTTAATTTCAAGGGTGAAGTTTGTTTATTGGCACTAACTGCTATCGGGTTAGCTTCACGAATAGCTTTCATTATTCCGCTGTAAGATAGCTCACTACCTTCAAAAACATCAGCCTCCCGACCCAAATTAGGCAAACTATGGGCATCAGAATGTGAGGTTAAAGCCACTTTATCCAGAGCTGATACTCGCCAGTTCATAGCGGGATCGGATGACAAGCCTGTTTCAATAGCAAAAATGTAAGGCGCCAGATCTTCAAAACATTCGGCAATAGAATCATAGCCTGATTTTGAGCCAAAAATTGCAAACCATGGTGTCCAAGCATGAGCTGGGATAAGCACGTTCCTGGGGTCAATCTCCAGTAGAATTTTTAATAAATCAATTGAACTCATACCTAAAATCGGCCGGCCATCACCAGCTAATTTACAGCCACGCTTTTCCAGGGTGGTATTAATTTTGGCAACTACTTCTAAACTTGGAGCAAAAATACAATGATGCACCCGCCTAGTTTGCTCATTATGCCTATAAATGCACGCTACTTCCGTGCCGCAAATAAAATGCACATCAGTTTCAGCAACAGGTGTAAACCTGGCTTCTTTTTGCCTAAACTCTGATTTCAAGCGATACAAACCTTCGCCATGAGGCTCAAGTTTTTCCTGCAAATCATCAAACCATTTAGGATGGGTAAAATCACCGGTGGCTACCAAACCCAAACCTTTAATACGGCACCACAAATCAATATTCTCGGGTGTTAATTGCGGCGAACACGCCCGGGCATATTTAGAATGGATATGAAGATCAGCGTAGGTACGCATACTTACTCTCCGTAGTGTAGCAGTCTTATGTAAATAAAAAAACACGCCTCTATGTTTTGGCGATGGCCTACTTTCCCACAGGCTAATGCCTGAGTATCATCGGCGCTCAAGGGCTTAACGGCTCTGTTCGGGATGGGAAGAGGTGTTACCCCTTGGCTTGAATCACCAAAACGTAGTGACGTGTTTTTTAAGGTTTACCGCCCGGAAAGTACTGGTGGTGTAAAATAAAACACCAATCCAACCAAAGCAGTAACTAGGAGTAGGGCTAACGCTAAACGCCAGCCATCATTTTTAAACATTTTCATTAAAGTAAGTGTTTTTATTTACCAATTCATTCTTGTGGTTAAACCATCGGACGATTAGTATGGCTCGGCTTAAACCCTTACGGGCCTTACACCTACCACCTATCAACCAGATGTTCTCTCTGGTTCCTCAACGAAACCTAATCTTGAAGACGGCTTCACGCTTAGATGCTTTCAGCGTTTATCCGCGCCGAACGTAGCTACCCAGCGATGGCCTTGGTAGACCAACTGGTGCACTAGAGGTTCGTTCTTCCCGGTCCTCTCGTACTAGGGAAGAGCCTTCTCAAGTTTCGCACGCCCACGACAGACAGGAGACCGAACTGTCTCACGACGTTCTGAACCCAGCTCGCGTACCGCTTTAATTGGCGAACAGCCAAACCATTGGGACCTTCTCCAGCCCCAGGATGCGATGAGCCGACATCGTACTTGATTCCACACTTTCATGTGGCGCAGACTATATCTTCTTCTTGCCCTGGATCGTAGCGGATTCGCCTAGGCGAACGTGAACCGCATAACCTCAGATTTCACTGCAAGAGTCGGCGTGTTAGCCCGCCGTTGGCGGGCTCTTCCCTTTCGGGTCAGTCGTTACGGGGTCAATCCGCCCTGGGCGGATGACTTCCCACGGTGTTGCCGGGTCCGCCCTGGGCGGACTGACGGGTTCACCGTTATAAGCCGATTATTGATCTTGATTCCTGTCTAAATTATTTAATTAAACGAAAAGATTGGGAAAAACATCACTGTTCATGCACCCCGATATGTTAAGGTGCCAAACCGGGTCGTCGATGTGGACTCTTGGACCCGATCAGCCTGTTATCCCCGGAGTAACTTTTATCCGTTGAGCTTCGACCATCCTATATTGGATCGTCGGATCACTAACTTCTGCTTTCGCAACTGCTCGGGTTGTAGCCCTTGCAGTAAAGCTGGCTTGTGGGTTTGCCCTATCACTCCCGTTTCCATCGGGAGCTAGCCAACCTTAGTAAACGCCTCCGTTACATTTTAGGAGGCGACCGCCCCAGTCAAACTACCTGCCAGATACTGTCCCTCAGCCGGATAACGGCATGAGGTTAGAACACTAAAACCGCCAGGGTGGTATCTCATATTTCCGCTCAGCCCCAACCGGAGTCAGGGCTTCTAGCGCGTCCCACCTATGCTGAGCAAGCACTTATAATGCTCAATACCAAGTTGTAGTAAAGCTTCACGGGGTCTTTTCGTCTAGCCGTGGGTAACCCGCATCTTCACGGGTCTTGCAATTTCACCGAGTCCCTTGTTGAGACAGTCGTCAACTCGTTATGCCATTCGTGCAGGTCGGAACTTACCCGACAAGGAATTTCGCTACCTTAGGACGGTTATAGTTACCGCCGGCGTTCATCAGCGCTTCAGTTCAAGGCTGCCTCCGCCTTGCGGCGGAATGACCTCTTGCCTTAACGTTCTGACACTGGCCAGGCATCAGCCCCTATACGTTGCCTTGCGGCTTTGCAGGGACCTGTGTTTTTGATAAACAGTCGGTTGACGTCTTTTACTGCGACCCGTCTTGCGACGGGTAGGCCTTATTCCGAAGTTACGGCCGTTGTATTGCCGAGTTCCTAAACAAGGGTTCTCTCGTACACCTGAGGCTACTCGCCTCACCCACCTGTGTCGGTTTCCGGTACGGTCACCATTAAGTTAACTCTAGAGGTTTTTCTAGGCCGTCTCGCCAGTTCTGTCGGGTCGGGGTTGCCCCTTTCCCTACGTCCCGCGCCTGCCGATTATCCTGGCGGATTTACCTACCAGGCACGGCTTCACGGTACACGCGCATAACCAAATCGCGCAGAACCTTAAAAACGACGTCACCCCATTGAAACTTAATGGCGGGGCAGGAATATTAACCTGCTGTCCATCGGCTACGCTTTTCAGCCTCGCCTTAGGCCCGCCTCACCCTGGGTCGATTTGCGTTGCCCAGGAAACCTTAGGTTTACGGTGGACTAGGTTTTCACTAGTCTTTTTGCTACTTATGCCAACATTCGCACTCCTCTGCGCTCCACCCCGCCTCACGGCTGGGGCTTCACGGCAGCAGAGGACGCTCCTCTACCGCCCGTCTTACGACGGGCCCACAAATTCGGTATTCAGCTTTAGCCCCGGTACATTTTCGGCGCCCCAGCGCTAGACCAGTGAGCTGTTACGCTTTCTTTAAAGGGTGGCTGCTTCTAAGCCAACCTCCTGGTTGTTTAAGCGACGAGACCGCCTTTAACACTTAGCTGAAATTTAGGGACCTTATTTGGTGATCATGGGCTGTTTCCCTTTTGAGCGGTGAAGCTTAGCCCTCACGCTCTGACTCCATTCCTTACGTTTCCTGACATTCGGAGTTTGGTTGGATCGCCTAGGCTTACGCCATGGAAACCCATTCAGTGCTCTACCATCAGGAACGATGGAACAGGCTAGTCCTAAAACTATTTCGAGGAGAACCAGCTATTACCGAGTTCGATTAGAATTTCTCTGCGAGCCACAACTCATCCCCGCGTTTTGCACGGCGCGTGGGTTCGGGCCTCCACACAGTGTTACCTGTGCTTCACCCTGGTCATGGCTAGGTCACCCGGTTTCGGGTCTAGTGATAGCAGCTTTTGAGTAAGAAAAGCGCGGCGTGAAAATACACGCATCGCTTTTCAAACTCAGTACGGCTGTTAAGCCTCGCTTTCACTTTGACTACGTCCCGTAGGACTTAATCAGCTACTACCAGCTAACTCGTTGGCTCATTCTTCAATAGGCACGCCATCACGCACCACTTCAGCGTAGGTTCGCCTACAGCTCGTTCCCAGTACAGCCGCCTAACCTGCGATAACAGGCGGTACGGTATCTGACTAGCACGAGGGCCATAAGCAAAAAACCTACGCTGAAGTGGTAAGCGCTCTGACTCCTTGTAAGCAGATGGTTTCAGGTACTATTTCATCCCCCTCACCGGGGTGCTTTTCACCTTTCCCTCACGGTACTAGTTCACTATCGGTTATGGAATGTATTTAGCCTTAACGCATAGTCGCGCTTGCTTCCCACTGGATTTCACGAGTCCCGTGGTACTCAAGAATAATAACTAGGAGCCCAAAACTCCTTTCGCCTACAGGGCTGTCACCTTCTTTGGCTGGCCGTTCCAGGCCATTCGACTAGGAAAGTTTTGATTTCTAATTCTCCCCTTGAGAATCATTCACTCTCAAGACGCTACTATCTTACTACGCTTAGAAACACATTGGCTGAATGAGCCTTAAAACCCGCGCTTCGTATCTATCAAAAGATATACACGCATCGCAAGTTCAAGCGTCACTAAGTTTGGGCTGGTCCCGTTTCGCTCGCCACTACTCCGGGAATTATGTGGCACTGCTACTACCACTCACAAACGTTTGCGCGAGTGATAGCAACAGAACCACGTATCGGTGTTTTCTCTTCCTCTGGGTACTGAGATGTTTCACTTCCCCAGGTTGTCTTCTAACCGCCTATGAATTCAGCGGCTGATAATCTGATCTTCCATCAGATTGGGTTACCCCATTCGGATATCCCCGGGTCAAAGGTTGCTTGCCACCTCACCGAGGCTTATCGCAGGCTGCTACGTCCTTCATCGTCATTCCATACCAAGGCATCCACCATCTGCACTTATTTGCGGTTTAACCACAAGAATGAATAGGTACATACCTACTCACTTACCTTAAATTTAATACTACGCTTACAATTAATTACTTGATTTCTACTCCAATATTTATTTTTTAAAGAGCTCTTAAGCAACAAAAAATCGCTTGTTTCCAAGCGACCGTAAGTAGACAACAAGATAAATCAAGTCATACCCCGAAAGGGCCGCTTAGAGAGATTAGTGATTTAGTGTTACTCATAGTGTTTTTGCCGCTATTAGTTGTGGATAACATATTAGCAACAAAATTAAGTATACGGGAACGCGCCCCGTCTGTCAAGAACAGACGTAATTTAACCTGTATTAAACTACTGATTATAGCCAGTAGCGTCAGTGAGCTGGTTCACAACAAAGGCGGCAATGGCGTAAGCCGCCAATACTATCACCAAGCCAACTAAACCTGCACCCATAATCTTGTTGCCGCTAGAGATCTGATCTTCGTTGCCGGCGGCTGTCATGCGCTTAAATCCGCCATAAAGAATTCCAACCACCACTAATACCCCAAGAAAACCCAAAATAATATTTATCAAACGGGCAATGGTAGCGATTAGCGCCACGTTTGTACCCAAGTTGGTTGAAGTCTCAAACTCATTCAAACCTAAGTTTGAAAGGTCGCTAGTTATACCCTGCGCCATCACCATAGCTGGCAAGCCACAGAGAGCAGCACTGAAAATTGTTGCGAGTATTTTCTTCATAGCTTTTAATAGTGTATGGTTAAAAAATAAATCTAAAGTAAAGATAATTCAATATAGTAAAAAAATAAAGAGTCTGCTAACTAGCAGACTCTTTATTAATACGTTTATTAAATTATCCGTTGTAACCAGTAGCGTCGGTTAACTGATTAACCACAAACGAAGCAATGGCAAAGGCGGCCAAAATTATCACTAAACCAATGACGCCGGCGCCCATGAGTTTTTTAGCTTCACCAATCTTAGCTTCATCCCCCGCAGCGGTCATCCATTTAAAACCTCCCCACAAAACTAAAATTACCGCCAGCACTCCTAGGAACCCTAGAAGAATATTTATAATTCTGGCAATGGTACCAATTAAGGCGATGTTGGTGCCGAGATTGGTTTCATTACCAAATTCATTCAAACCTAAGTTTGAAAGGTCATCGGTTATACCCTGGGCCATCACCATGGCTGGCAAACCATAGAGAGCAGCACTGAAAATTGTTGCGAGTATTTTCTTCATAGTTTTTTAATTAAGGCTAAATTATTAATTATTATTAAATTAAGGCGTACCATAATCTTTAAACTGTGTAGCTTCCAATAATTGATCTATGACAAAAGCGGTTATGGCATAAGCTACCAAAACAATAGCTAACCCAATAACTCCGCCGGCTAATATTTTTTTAGCGGTGCTTATCTGCTGTTCGTCGCCGGCCGCGGTCATCCATCTAAAGCCTGCCCACAACACCAAAACAACCGCAATCACTCCCAAAAAACCTAATAAGAAATTAATTATTGAGGCAACGGTTTGGATAAGGGGGATGTTGGTGCCCAAATTTGTATATTCACCAAATTCATTAAGCCCCAAGCGGCCATAGTCTTCTTGCTGGCCGCCTTGGGCGAGCGCCGCTAATGGCAATAAATATAGCAATATGCTTGAACTATAAAACCTTAATTTTTTCATAGATTTATGAAATCTAGTTTAATAAAACCCTTCTAGTGCCACCCTACACCATGACTTGATTATTTGTCAAATTTTTTGCGGGCAAATTCCACCAATAATCTTACCCCCACACCGCTTGCACCTTTGGCTAAAAATTGCCCGTCAAATGTCTTCATTGGCCCGGCAATATCCAAGTGTGCCCAAAGAGCTTTACCTACAAATTGTTTTAAGAACATGGCCCCGGCAATAGCTCCGCCGTATGGACTATTCTTACCATCGTTTTGCACATCACCAAAAGTACCCTTAACCTCATCTTCATATTCTTCCCACATTGGTAGCGGCCAAACATAATCACCCGAACTTTCACCTACTGCCATAAGCTCCGCCTGCAATGAACTGCTAGTTGTCATCAAACCAGAAGCCTGCAATCCCAAGGCCACCATACAAGCTCCAGTAAGGGTGGCAATATCAAGTACAACTTCAGGATTAAATCTTTCCGCATAGGTTAAGGCATCGGCTAATATTACCCTGCCTTCAGCATCAGTGTTCTGTATCTCAATTGTCTTGCCAGACATGCTTCTAAGTAAATCACCTGGCCGATAACCGGCGTTCCCTGGCATATTCTCCACCGCGGGCACCAAACCAACAACATTAGCTGGTAATTTTAATTTAGCGATTGCACTCAGAGCGGCTATAACCGCGGCCCCGCCCAACATATCAAGATGCATATCATTCATGTTCTTCCCTGGTTTCAAGTTCAAGCCGCCAGTATCAAATGTTACTCCCTTACCTACAAAAACTAATGGCCTCTGACTTTTTTTGCCACCATTATACTCCATGATGATAAATCTCGGTTGTTCAGCACTGCCTTTGGCCACTCCTATAATTGCCCCCATCTTTAATCTCTTCATTTCGGTTACGTCCAAAATTCTTACTTTAAATTTATTCTGCTTGCCCGCCTGTCGTGCTTTTTCAGCCAAAAGTTTTGGCGTCATTTCACCACCAGGAATATTTCCCAGATCACGCGCCAGGTTTACCTGTTCACCCATAATTAAACCGACTTCAATTCCTTTTTGTACTGCCTGATAAGATTTAGCTAAAGTAAAAAAGTTAATTGAACTAACACTAAAAACTTTTTCCGGCTTAGTGCGATATTGGGTAAATTCATAATTTGCCATCACGGCATTTTCTGCGACAGTCTGCCCTAAACGCTCATCTGTCACTCCAACAACCACAAAATTATCAAAAGGCAAGCTAAGCTGCAGAATTTTTTCAGCTTTAGCTACCACCACAATCTGGCGCGCCACTAATACTGCCCGTCGTAAATTCCATTTGGCTCGCTCGCCCAAACCTACTAACAATATTTTCCCTTGGCCAACTCGCGGCAATACTTTAACTTCATTCTGCTTAGCGGAAAAGTTATTGTTTTTAAAATACTGTTCAACTAACCTCTTTTCGCTATTTTTTAATAACTTAAAAAATAAATGACTGGAAAATTTTTCCTTGGCAAAATACGCCAGCACTAACGAGTCACTGGCCTTTCTAGATAATTTAGTAATAGCTGATATTTTCATACAAAAAGATTAACCTATTATCAATCACCACTATACGGCTCAAACAACATTTTGGCAAACCGCAGGATAAAATAAAAACCCCTAGGAACTTGTCCTAGGGGGTCATTAAAATGTTTCACTTCTTTTCTTTAATGAAAGGAGGCATTTTTTATTTTGAGTAGAAAAGAGATAGAAACACTTATAATTATTATATATAACAACCTGATTTACGTCCAATACTAGTGCCAGTTAGTAATATACAGATAAATGAAAAACCACTCGTTTATTTGTGAGTGGTTTGGTTAAAATTCGCTAGAGAGGCTCCAAATTAATTGGAATAAGTAGTTGCCTCTCTAGCATAAGGAGAGAACATATGATGCCTATGCAATATATCTATCTGCTTATCTTTTGTCAAGATATATAAAAAACGGCTGAATTTTTCAGCCGTTTAGTTATTGCTACCCCAACCGGATTCGTCATGCCTGCGGCAGATCACCCGCAGGGTGAAACCTCTATTGCCGCCTTGAAGGGCAATGTCCTAATCCACTAGACGATAGGGTAAATTATTTTAAATAATATTGTGCTGCCGGCAGGATTCGGACCTGCAACCACCTGCTTGTAAGGCAGGGGCTCTAACCAACTGAACTACGGCAGCTTTTAATTTTTGCGGGACCAACTGGATTCGAACCAGTAAGCTCTACCGTAACAGGCAGCGTTCACACCAATTGAACTATGGTCCCTATTTTTAATTAATTTTTGGGGGGAGAGCTAGATTCGAACCAGGGACACCCGGATTTTCAGTCCAGTACTCTACCAGCTGAGTTACCTCCCCCAGTAAAAAGACACTTTTTTGAGCGGATAAAAGGACTCGAACCCACGACCTTCGGAAAACTCCTATTCTCAAGGTAGATTAATCCGACGCTCTACCAGCTGAGCTATACCCGCGAATATTGCTTCGGCACCTTACTTGAACTTAAAAATAATGTCAAGAAAATAAATGAGCTGACGGGGTTCTAACCCGCAACCTCTTCCCTTGGCCTGGAAATTGCTCTGTCAAACCAGACTATAGTTGCCGCTAGGCGTTTTAGAAGGTTATTTTGAGCTACAGCCCCAATTAATAAAGAACGATTTGAACAAACTTTAAAACACCCTACCTTATCAAAAGTAGGCTGTCAAATTTTTATCTCTATTACTAGCTGACAGTCAGCGATAATAATATCACCGAGACAATGGCAATGATTACGCCGGCGTATTGATGGTGCTGTAATTTTTCTTTATTAATAAAAAGTCCAAGCAAAACCGCTAGGGCAATGTAACTCTCTGAAATAGTAGTGGCAATGGCAATGGGGATATAAGTAACCGCCACAGCAAAAAGCAGCCAAGCAGCATTATCAAATATACAAACTGAAATTACTGGCAATGGGTTTTTGGCCACTCCTTTAAAAAGATGGCGCACTTCCCCACGCCAAACCAAATAGACTAAAGAGAGCAGGGTAAAAACGATATTAGTAAACCAAATGGCCATGACTGGCGAAGTTTGCTGGCTAGAAAGCCCAACCAAGAAATTCACCCCACCCATCACAATTGCCCCGACTATGGCAAAAATCACCCCGGGTTCAAGTAACCGACGGTGGTACATCAGGTGCCTGTGATGCTGGGTAACTGACAAAATTATACCACTGAAAGTAGTAGCCGCTAAAACAAACTGCACTGGCGTAAGCCGCTCTCCTAAAAATACTGCGGCCAAGGCAACTGCTATTGGCAATTCAAATGACAAGACTGGCTCAATTACGGCAATCTTACCGCGCCTAAGGGCCTCAAAGTCCAAAATAGCTGCGGCAAAAATAACTACACCAGTAGCACTTAGTAATAAAAGCCGAGCTGAATCCTGAAAAAGTACGGCAATCTCATTATAAACAAACGGAAATAGTCCAATAATTCCAGTAAGACCTATAAAAATAAGCGTACGCACATCTCCAAAAGCACGCGTTGATTTTTGTATGGAAAAATCACCAAATCCCCAAGCTATAATCGCGGCTAACAAAGCTAAAAGCCCCAACATAGATTATCCCAGATATTTAAATCTCGGCACTTCTTTACCATCAATCATTACGTTTTCGCAAAACATCTTCACTGGCCTAACCCAATAATACTTTTCACCCGCTCGTTTGCCTGTCAGGTGCCGATAAACAACAAACTCTTCCAATGTTTCACTATGAAAACAAGTACCCAGCACTTCTACTTCATCTCCCTTAAAATGCTGGTACCTGCCCAGCGTGATTGTTTGGCTGGTGGCTGGTAATTCGTCTTTATTATGATTCATAACTAAGCTTCTTTAGCTGTATTAATATTTACCCAAGATAACTTGGTAATAGCCAAGAGCAATACAACGCTGCCAATAATCTGCATAAACGTCAGGCTGGCATCCAAGAATATCCAATTAATAACCACGGCCGCCATTGGGAAAGTTAGTTCGGCTAAAGTAGCAATTGAGGCTGAAGTGTATTTTAAGCCGCGATAATAAATCAACAAGGAAACAAAACCGGCAACAATCGCCACAATGAACACAAAAATCCAATCTTGGCCTGAGGCGGCCCCGACTTCGGCTAAGCGGCCATAATAAACCTGGATGACTAACAAAAAAATAAGAGCGGAAATAAATCTTAGGGCGGTTATGGCTTGCCAGGTTAAATCTCGCAATAAATATCGGCCAAAGACTGTTGCCCCTCCCCATAAGCCAGCTGCCCCTAGAGCGAGAAGAACTCCCGTAGTTCCACCGGCGAACGATAGACCTTGAGGACTAATTTCAGGGAACGAAACTATATAAGCACCAGCCAAGGCCAACAAAGCCCAGATCCAAAATTTCTTATTCAATCTCTCATGTAGGAAGATAACGGCCAAAAGGATGGCGACAAGTGGCTGAATTTTCTGCAACAGAATAGCTACCGATGGATTGACGTAATGAAAGCTTTGGGTGAAAAGCACGGTCGCTAAAGCCGAGCCACCAAAACCAATGAATGCAATAGCTAGCCAGCCGCGCCAATTAAGTTTCTTGAATTCTTTTAAATATGGCCTTAGTCCAACCAGCACTATTATTACGATCAAAATATGCTCCATGAACACAATGGTCGTGGAAGAAAGGTCGGCTGTTAAATACTTGCGGAAAGGCGCGTCAATCGCCCACAAAAAAGCAGCCAAAGCCACTAGCCAGGGACCGGTGCGATAATTATTCATATTCTAATCTTACTCTACTCACTTAAACTATCAAAAAATTGTTTAGCCGCGGTAACATCAAATTTCATTTGTGCCACCAGCTCATCAGCCGAGGAAAACTTTTTATTATCCCTGATTTTTTTTAAAGCCTCCACTGTAATCTCCTGGCCATACCAATCGTCAATTTTATCCAAAACAAACACCTCCACCTTGCGATTAGTCTCATTAAAAGTTAAAGCCGAACCAATAAATAAAAGCGAGCGGTATTTTTGCTCGTCTTTATAAGTAAAAGCTAGATAAATGCCTTCAGCCAACTCAGTCGCGGGTATATTCAAATTAGCCGTCGGAAAACCTAAAGTGCGCCCTCGCTGGCTGGCAGGGAACACCTCTCCGGTAATTTTAAATAATATATCCATTTAAATAATCTGGTGGGCGAGGAGGGACTCGAACCCTCAATCCTTGCGGAACATGGTCCTAAGCCATGCGCGTCTACCAATTGCGCCACTCGCCCATATATTTTTAAGAAAAGTGGTGGCTTGTGTCGCCCTGGGCAACTTCTGGTTGCCCGCTAAAGACTACGCTTGCTCGTCTTTAGCTCACTCGCCCCCGCTATGTCGTAACCAAATTTTACCACATAGTCAAGCTTAGCATATTTGACAAAAGGGTATTATGTATTTTAAAGTCAATTATCAATTCAAAACATTATGCCGTTAAATATAGGTAATATTTATAAATTGAGCCTGCTTATCGTTTGCTGGGCTTTGCCGATAACAGCCCATGCCTCCTTGCAATTAACGGAAATTTTACCCGATCCTGTTGGCGATGACAGTGCCGAATGGATAGAGCTTTTTAATAATAGTGACAAAGAAATATCTACTGATGACTGGGCTATAACAGTAAAAACCAGAACAACTAAACTGCCACCACACAGTGTCTTGCCACATCAATATTTAGTACTAACCAAATCGGAAACGGGCTTCACTTTAACTAACACTGGGGCTGATATCAGTTTAATTGACCAGACGAATACTGTGGTTACCCAATTAACTTATGCCCAGGCCCCGGCAGGACAAAGCTACGCTTTAATAAATAATTCTTGGATGTGGACAAAAAAACCTACGCCTGGCCAAGAAAATGTTGTTGAAGCTATTGAAACAAAATCTGTTAGCCAAGCTCAAAGCGCTATTACAAATCCTTACCCTTATTTTGAAGTTAAGGATATTTATCAATTAAAAAGCGGGGCCAAGGCGACAGTTAGTGGCGTAGTTGTCGCCTTACCAGCAGAAGTTGGCGAACACTTTGCTTTTGTAGATGGCTTGCAATTGAATCTAACTGTCGGCAGTTGGCCAGCGCTAGCCTGGGGTGATGTTATAAAAGTGAAAGGCAGTGCTTCTCACACTAAAACTTACGGCACTAGGCTCAATGTGCGCTCGCCTGATGATATAAATGTTTTGAAAAACGAGACACCGCCTGAACCGCTGGTACTTAATCTGGCCGATATTGATGAACTATATGAAGGTAGGCTAATAAAAACTTCTGGCCTAGTTGCTAATAAAGGCAGTAATTGGTTCACAATTGAATCTGATGACAAAACACTTCATGTTACCCTAAAAAATCGCGAACTTAGCTGGCCAAAATTATCAGCTGATAACCACATAGAAATAACCGGGCTCATTACCTTAAGTGACGGTGAATTAAGGCTTTGGCCACGTGTGCCTCAAGACATAATCTTAAATCAACCTACATCAGTTGAAGCAGTCGCTGAAACTATAGACTTATCAAAAAAAGAACCAACGGACTGGCGCGGGTATATCGTTCTTATATTCTTAGGTCTTATATTGCTAATTGGTTGGCTTTGGGAAAAAGGTAAACTTGCCAAATTTTATCAAAAAGCTATTGAATTTTTACGCCAGAAAATTAAGCACTAACTGCTTCAGCTAAAAATTTTTTACCATTACTAATGTATTTTTCTACATCTAGAATAGCAGATTCTATTGCGTGCTTGAATTTAGCATCATAAGCAACATCTTTAACATCTTCATAATCCAATCTAATTTCAATCAATTTATTTTTTCTAACTTCCAGTTCATCAATAACTTTATTAATTTCTATTCGTTTTTCAGCCGCCAATATAACTTCTCTATTATTTAATCCTTCAATAAATTTATCAGGGTTATAAAAAACAGCTTCTAATCCAGATCCGTCAATAATATCGTAAAAATCGATATCATCACCCCACTTAGCTTTAACCTCGTTCCAGGCTTCTTGTCGTACCGGATCATCTATGAATTCACTTTCATTCTTAATAAAATCTCCTGCACGCACATCAGGGTTGCGGATTATCTTATTTTTATCCTTTAATTGATAGCTGCCAATTTCTTCTGGCGTTAATTGAATTTTCTCAAGTTTGTCCATAGTTTAAATAGGTTATGGTGGGCGAGGAGGGAATCCCCTAACGGGCCTGGGTTCGTCGGCCGCAGGCATCGCCTCACCCTTCGATTCCTCACGCGAACCAAGCAGTTGGTTCGCTCTCACAAATAACTTTGGTGGGCGGGGAGGGAATCGAACCCTCAATCCCTTGCGGGCCCAGGATTTTACCCGCCCCGTAGTTCCACCCATGGCGGATACTGCGGGGAGTCCTGTGCGCCCCGCACAAGTGGTGCCGGAGGAGAGACTCGAACTCTCAATCCCTTGCGGGCCCAGGATTTTAAGTCCTGTGCGTATACCAGTTCCGCCACTCCGGCACCAACTATGCGGGGTAAATATGCCAACTTGCCCCGTAGTGAACCGAAGGTTCTATTGCGGGGTTCCGCCACCCGGGCAAATTATCAAGTAGCCAAAAAATAACACTTAAATAAGATTTTGACAAGAAAACCCCGTTCCTTTTGGAACGGGGTTGAATAACAAATATTTTTTGTGGCTATACGACTAGCCTTTGCCTTTCTCTTTCTGATTCTACATCAGCTTCTTCCATAACCTTGGCAAGCTTATCCCACTCATTTTTGGGATCCCAGATAATATTTCCGCTCTCCACGTCTGCCTTTACTAAAAGATGGTCCTGCCTGTACCTGACGAGTACCTCTTTAATTAGAGTAATGAGCATTATTGGACCTTGCGGAGCGTGTATAAAATCAGTGAAATACGTATCAGGATTAACGATAGTACAAATAAGAGAAGCTAGTTTACCCTTGTTTCTGTTTGCCTCAATGGCTTTACCTAATGGTATTGGCTCTAAAATATCTTGCACTAAGACTACTTTATCTCGGCCATTATCAGAATTAATGGAACTATTATTACTAAGTAATTTATCCATTTGCAATTGCAAAATATGAGCTAACATCTCACCACCTGGCCCCAAGCCCTGAAATTCTGCCTCTTTAATGGCATATTCCTTATTCATCTGCGTTAAAATCGCTTGCGCCAGATGTTTAATAACCAGAGGATACAGCAGCAGCACCTTACCGTTGTAATAGTTTTCACTAACATAATGCAATGGCTCCTCGCCATTTACCGGGTTGGTATAAGTTGATTGCCGTCCCACCGCCGGGCCAATTGGCTCTAACCCCCTTTTAGGGCGGACATAAAGTATACCTAATTTCTGTAGCAAACGAACAAAGTTGTCACCACAGCTTTTTATGAGTCTTAGTACTTCAACATTGCTTTTCATTTTTCCTCCAATAATTATTTTGATTGTTTGTTTAGTTAATTTCTTATTTAGTTGTTAAATAGCGCTTTTTGCTATTTATAAAAAATCCTTCACCCGAAGGTGAAGGATTAATTAATGAAAGGGAAAGCCGCTCTCCCGGCTGGGCCAAAATTGTGATGACGATCGCGCCAATACATATACACTGCCACTTATGATAATCCGATGAATTTAAGTGTCAATCTGTGGATAAAACATATCCAAAACCATAATAAAAAGCCCGTTTCTCCTTAAACGGACTTTGATTATAATTATTATTAATTAGTTTACTGGCAACGACTGTGAAGCTAGGTAAGATTTGAATTTTGGAATAACCTTTGAACCCAGCCTGCAAAGCTCGCACTCTTCGGGTTTCCATTGTTTTGGTTTATCTACCCTTAAAAGAGCAATGATCCTATGTCCATCAATCTCTTCCTTTCCGGAACGATTCACAAAAGCAGCGATTAATGGGAAGAACTCAACTGTCCCTGCATTACCAGCTATTATGCCAGCCTTTGTTTTTAAAACGCTGGCACCTGTTGTGGTAACATCTTCCGTCATCAGGACCCTCTCTGAGTCTCTAATTAAGAATCGAGTCCAGGACTGGGAGTTATCTGGCATCTTCTCTGTTACAGCATGCTTACAACCTAGAGCTGCCCCTAAACGATAGACAAAAGGATTGGCTCCATAAGAAGGCCCAACCACCCAATCAGATTCTTTAACAGAACCAATGAGTTTGAAAGCCATCTGTTTTGCTAGTATGGCTACCGGTATAGGAAACTGGGCTACAAAGGAAAGGTCAAAGAATTCCCCGCCGTGCCCTCCGCTAGTTAGCAACGGGTGTGGCTCTTCAGGGTTACCTGAATGCTTCCAGTAACCACCCCAGGAGGTAATAATATATCTTATTTCGTCTTCCGATAACTTATTGGCAGTGTTTACGAAATCAGTATTACGCACCTCCTGATACTTCATGCTAAGGATTGTATTATTCATACTGATGCCCTCCATGCATTGATTATGCTATTCAACCTGACGATGTATTCCATACACTTCACGGCATAATCATCATTCTGGCTGCGATACAACGCCGCACGGGCAACGTTTATTATTACATTACCTTCCGGTTGGTAGAAGCCGTTTTCTAATACCGCTCTCAAATCAGCTTCCAAATCACCTGTTTTTGATTGAGCCCCAATACCCGGCAAAAGAAATGGCATAGAACCAGCGATTTGCCTTATTGGTTTAAGATCTTCTGGATAAGTTGCTCCAGTAACAAGGCCAACATTATGAAATGTTTTGTTATATACGTGAGCGCGGTGAGCAACAACCAAATACAAAGGAATTGTTTCGTCGAATTCACCAAGAAAACTTTGTGCCGAGGGAGAATATATAGTTATTTCTTCTTTTAATCTCTTGGTAAGTTCTACTCGTTGACCTTGAAATTCATCTGATTCCTCATTACTGGTGCGGCATAATACTATAATACCTTTTTCTTTTTTCTGAAAAAAAGGTTTTAGTGCCAGCAATCCCAAGTAAGGATTTACAGTTACAGCATCTACCCCTAAATAGTTGAATACGAAATCAACATAACCAAGATTAGAGTTGCCAATCTCATTCTTCTTGGCGTCGAGTATTATTGGTTTCCCTGGCGCCACAATATTGATGCGGCATATCAATTCTTTTAAAGTTTGAATGCCTGTGCTACCATAGCGCTCAAAAAACGCTAAATTTGGTTTAAAGAAACCAACTACGTCTTTTGATTCATCAATGATGTCGGTAAGAAATTGGTAAATTCTACCGATTACTCCTGAACCTTTTACGCAGGCAGGGATTTTACTTACATCTGGGTCTAGGCCTAAACAACCATATAACCCATTCTGCCAACTATTAGCAACTAGCTCTTGGAAATTTCTTGTTTCCATTATTTACTCCTATTGTTAAAGTGAATATTTTGTTATTTAGTTTTCTTTTTGGTGCCAATACCTTAGTAGAATAGCCCATAAAAGTCAAACCCGTTCCAATTATAGGAACGGGTTTTTGAATTCAAATTATTTTATGGTTCTCGCCAGCAGGCGGTAGCCAATTCCGGCCAATTATTTTGCACCGAAAGCGGCACAGAGCCTATTTTGCACAATTCACATTCATTGGCAGGCCATGTTTGTGGTTTAATACTCACAAGACTTTTGATCTTCCACTCATTCTTTGTTTTAGTCATACCAGACATATTAATTATAGTGCCCACTTCACTTTTTACATAAATAAAAGCTTGCCCAAAATTAATTTTCTCTACTAAGGCGCCATGAGTGGCAGTTATAGTACTATCTGAGTATATTAAATCATCTACAAGTTGTACTGTTGATTGCATTGGGAGTGGAAAGGTTTGCCATTCTTGATCTTTGCCAACTACTTTTAGAGTAACTCCCTGACAACATTTCCAATACTTCGCCAAGGCCGCTACCAAAAAGGTTGCGCCATAACTTGGACCTATAACCCAAATTGGATTTTCATTTAAGCGTTCTCGGAGACTTTTTTTCATTATCATTTCACCCAAGGTAAGCCTTTTAGAAAGTTGATGCGCCATTATATCGACAATGTTTGATCTATGAAAAAAAGCTTCGTGCTTAAAATAAGTATCTGTATGTGCTCCATTAGCAAGAACAGCGTGGGGTGGTGTTGATTGGTTCAACTTAAGGGCAAAATTATAATTATAACCGGCTTGTATAGCTGTTATGATTCTAAAAATTTCATACTCACTCATAACACTCTCACCAATCTCTCCCTCAGATAATCTTTCAACTTCAGATCGACTAAGTTTATCGATGTTAACTAACATTTTTATCTCCTTTTAATTGTTTTTATTTTTAAATTATTTGCAACCACCTTAGCATAAACACAAAAAACTGCAAGCCCAGGAGGCCGCCATTAACTAACTATCTTAAATGGCTTAATTAACTATCCCGCTCAAGAAGGCGCCTACGGCGTAGGCCACGCCGGCCGCCACCATGCCAACCCCCAGCATTTCCAAGCCCGAAAGCCACCAGCGCCGGTAGGTGATGAGTGTACGTAAACTGCCGACGGTGAAAAGTATCAAGGCCGTAGCGACAATGGCATAGGGGAAGGTCTCCCTGGCGCTCAAGCCGGCAAAATATGGTACCAAGGGTACGAAGCCCGCCACCACGAAAGCTACGAACGTGGTAAGCGCGTTCTTCCACGGCTGGCTCTCGTGCCCGTGGGGTATCAACCCATGCTCGCCCGTCATCATTTCATCCACCCATAACTTTTTATTAGATGTAATAGTTGCTACAACTTTTTCCAGCACCTCACCTTCAAAGCCTTTTTTTATATACATTTCACGTATTTCCTGTTGTTCTTCCTCAGGTAATTTTTCCACCTCCCACTCCTCGCGACTGCGTTCGGTGGCAACAAAATCACGATTAGATTTTTCGCCTAAATAATTAGACATGGCCATGGAAAATCCGTCCGCCAATAAATTGGCAAAGCCTAATATCAAAACTATCTTAGCAGACAAATTAGCTCCGGCAACGCCAGCCACCACGGCAAAGGTAGTTATAATGCCATCGTTGGCGCCATAAACAAAATCGCGCAAATATCCTCCCACACCCGTGCGGTGGAACGCCTCGGTGTTACCCTTGTGGTGCATGCGCCTAATTTCGGCAATGCGCTTATCAAGTTCTGTTTGTGGTTTCATACTTAATTAGTATAGCCAAGTTAATTGTCTATAGCTAGATAAAACTAAAAGCCCCTAATCGGGGCTTGTAAAAGTTTTTGGAGCGGGAGACGGGATTCCTCCTCACTCCGATTCGGAGCCTGGGCGCTACACTCAAAAGCCTGCGCTCGCTCGGCTCTTTTCTCGCGCCCTGCGAATCCCCACCAAACCTAAAAGAAAATCGCTCCACGTCAAAGTGCAACGATTTTCTTTGGAGCGGGAGACGGGATTCGCACCCGCGACCTCTTCCTTGGCAAGGAAGCATTCTACTGCTGAACTACTCCCGCTTAAGTTTAATTATACCATCACTAATAATGAGCTTTATTACTGATTTTGATTTTAATTTCTTAATTGCTCTTTCGACTCTCTTCGCTTGAATAAGCGAACCATACTCCTGTTTAAATACCAATTTTAATGGCCTAATGTTTCTAGTCGCTTTAGTTTTGCCAGCTTGATGCTCGCTAAAACGTCTTTCAATGTCTTTGGTACTACCAATATAATACCTGCCATTTTATCACTCTGTAGTATATAAACAAAAGGCATATATCGCGACCTGTCCGTTGGCCAACGGACCATTCTAGTGCTGAACTACTCCCGCTCGGAGCGAGCTAAATGCTGTCTCAGTATAGCAAAAAGCTTAGTCTCGTCAATTTCTTCCACTTCAACGGTTTTTATACGCGCCATATGACCCCAACGAACATTAACTGAACCCTTAGCTAACTTTAAAACCTCAGCCAAAGTTTCTTCTAATTCCCGATTTGCTCTCCCATCAACCGGCGGCGATGATACCTTGCAGTGTAAAACCTTATCAATCAAGGCCACTAGGCCTGGACGGTGCGCATTAGCTGTAACTTTTACCTTCAAGCGACACATAGCTAAATTACGACTGAATTAATGTCTTTTGGTACGCAAGTAAGATTACGTATTCCGTGAGACTTAACTAATACCAGATCTTCTATTCGCACTCCGCCCCAGCCTGGCAAATAAACTCCCGGCTCTACTGTCATCACACAACCGACTGGCAAAATATCAGTGCTAGCTGGTTTAAAATTCGGCCACTCGTGTATTGCTGTGCCAATCCCATGCCCTAAGCCATGGGTAAATTTTGATTTACCAAACTTTTTGTGCAAAAATTTTCGCGCTGAGATATCTATTTTATCCGCTCTTTTCTCGCCACTTATCAAAAGCTTAAGTGCTTTCTTTTGTGCTGTTAACACTGCACCATAAACTCGCTTGAATTTTTTTGTTGGCTCACCAAACCAAAATGTTCTTGTCATATCCGAACAAAAATTATTCACGGTACAGCCAAAATCAAACATCACCACCTGATTTTTCTTAAGTCGCGCCTTGGTAGCCCAGTGGTGAATATCCGCACTGCCCTTACCAAAAGCCACGATCGGCTCAAAAGCCAAGGCTTTAACTCCATAGTGCTTAAATCTAGCAACAATGAACCTTGCCAACTGAATTTCACTTACCCCAAGCTTTAATTTCCGTACTACCTCATTAAGGACCATCTCATTGGTACGTTGTGCTCTGACAATAAAAGCAACTTCACGCGCCGACTTAACAGCTCTTAACTCTTGAATAACTGGCAGGGCGTAAAACGGCATAGGAAATTCATTGTACCAGGTTTGTGAAATAAAAAACGGCTGTCTAAGTGGACACCGTGTGGTTAGGTTGTGGATATAAATAACTTATTTCAAATGCTGCAAAATTTTCTGATGAATTTTACCGTTAGTCGCTAACAAATCAGCATTCATCCTAATTTTTCCTGTTTTTTTATCCACAAATCTCCAGGGTTTGCCTGAAAAATCGGTTGTTTTACCGCCGGCCTCAGTAACTAAGAGTACGCCAGCCGCCGCATCCCATGGATGAGTGCCTGGAATCACAATGCTTTCAGTCCTACCGGCTGCTACCCAAGCAAGTTCAATAGCGGCACTGCCCATTTGCCTCATATCCACACTCTTCATTTTAAAATATCGGTACAATTCCACAGCCATTCTCATGTGCTTGGGGTGAGTGCCATAGCAATAAGTCAAAAAAGATTTTTTAAGTTCACTGGTTTTAGAAACATAAATTTTTTTACCATTCAAGGTCGCCCCCTTGCCCTTCTCCGCTACAAATAGTTCATCCAAATACGGTGCATAAACCACCCCCAACATAGGCTTATCAATGTGATAAAGCGCCAGAGAGATGGAAAACAAAGGATTGTGCACGCGAAAATTAGTGGTGCCGTCTAATGGATCCACCACCCACAACCAATTGGAATTATAATCATACAAACCAGATTCTTCGGAGAGGATGCGAGCGTTGGTTGAATGTTTTTTTAATAGCGCCAAAATAATTTTTTCCGCACCCTTATCTGCCTGTGTGACTATTTCATGGGCTGACTTTAAGACAAAAGATTTAGCATCGCGCTTGAATTGCTGACGCAAATAAGTTCCAGCCTTTTTAACCGCTAATATAGCTAATAATCTAGACGTCATAATTTTTTCCTAATTCAAAGACTTCAAAATTAATTCCCTCGGGCTGCAAAATCCTAGCTGACAACCTATACATCCCTTCGGGTGCTTTTATATTACCATCATGTATGGGAAAACATTTTTTGGGTTTTAAGGCACGCGCGTAATCAATCGCCTCAGCAATTGGTAGCCAAGGACCGGTAATGGGCATGGCCAATAATTCAACCGGTCTTTCAGGCTTAGTTAAGGCATCGCCGGGATAGAAAAATTTGTTGCCAAACATATAGCCAGTATTCATTATTATGGGAATAGCTGGGTAGATAACATGATGCTCTGTACCAATACCTTCAACTTCTAAATCACCGAATAATTGCTTATCACCATGTTGTAACAATTCATATGGCAACGCTTCCCGTGACATCAGATTTCCCACTGCCCTATTGGTATATACCGCTACGCCCGGATTATTGGCGAGCACTTGCTTTAATGACGGCACATGAAAATGATCCTGATGCTCATGGGTAATAATTACATGAGTCAGACCTCTGACGCTATTTTGTGCATCAGTATATTCACCTGGATCAGTAAGAATTTTAATTTCACCCTCTTCAATTATCAGGCAACAATGCCCAAGTTTAGTGATTTTCATATCACTTATCTTACCATAATTCATAAGACTGCATATCCTAGCCTAAAACCACACAAATATTGCTCAACCCTCCGCCCCCATCACACCTTTCGCGCGAATCATTGTATGGACAGCAATCTTATGATAGACTAGAAATATATGCGACTACGCGAACTGCAAAAAATCCTCCGCATCCTAGGAGGCCATAAGAGAGTTGAGATAATAAAACTTTTACTAAATGGCGAGGAACTATCTGTTGGTGAGATTGCTTCTCAGATAAAACTTTCACATACGGCTACTTCCAAACATGTGGTTATGCTGCGGCAAGCGGGCTTACTTGATCGACGGCAAGCGGGCTTTGAAGCTAAATACTGGCTGGAAAAAGACCTGCCTCATCAATTAGCTGCTCTAGTAAAATTGATTCGTAAAGCTAGCAACTGATTTTATCCAAAAATCCTATTGCTCTTCTAATCTCATCCAACCTTTCGCGCGAAAGGTTGGATTGGATATTTCAATGCCTAATGGATTCCTGATCTAGCTAATGCACTCTAAATTTTTTAAGGATAGCCAAATTGCGCGGATCGTCCTGGGGATTGTCTTTTGGGGTTTCCAGAATAAAATTAACTGCTTTCATCCGTTTATCTTGCACCAAGGCTTTAAAACCCTCCAGGCCAATCTTGCCTTTGCCTAAATGCTCATGCCGGTCGCGCTTACCGCCGAGCTCACCATAAGAATCATTGGCATGCATCAATTTTAAATATTTAAATCCGACTTTTTTGCCAAACTCGTCCAAAGTTATTTTAACCGCTGCCGCTGTGCTTAGATCGTAGCCTGAGGCGAACATATGGCAGGAATCCAAACACACACCAACTTTATTTTTATACTTAGCTGCGCTTTCTACATTCTTAATTAAATCTCTTAGCTCCTCAAAAGTGCTACCAACTAAATCTCCAGCGCCAGACGAATCCTCAAGTAAGAGTAAGCAACTACCTTTGTAGCCATCTAATATTCTCTGGACCGCCCGCCAGGTCTTGTGGAAACCTAGTTTAGGCCCAGCTGACTTGGTTGAACCTAAATGTGTCATTACATATTTGCATCCCAAAAGCGTGCCGCGCTCCAGCTCCTCACGGACAACAGCAATTGAGCCGTAGCGAATACGCGGCGTGGTGCTGGCAAAATTTATATAATAAGGCGTGTGAATGTAACTTTCGGCTTGCTTGAATTTTTTGCAGTTACCTTTAAACGCCGCGATGACACTAGGGGTTAATTTACTACCAGGCCCACCCTGGGGTGGACGGGAAAAGAACTGAAAAACCTCACAGCCGACTTCGGCCGCTCTTTCGGGCGCCTTATCTACCCCACCCGCAGCGGAAATATGTGAACCAAACAGCATAATCGCTTGACATATTACCATAAACCAGTAAGATTCGACTACAAACAAACGTGAACGTTAACATTGAAACTTAAAAAAGGAGTAAAAATATGTGCGGTATTATTGGTATTGTAAATCAGGCTCCTCGGCACCAGGCAGCGCCTGACCTGTATGTTGGTTTAATCAACATGCAGCACCGCGGCAAACAAGGAGCGGGTATTGTCACTTATGATGGTCGGCGTTACTACGCTGAAAAAGGTCCGGGTGAACTGGCCCAAGCTTTCATTATTCCATCATCGTATGAAGCACGCCAAAAACTGGCCCAGCTGCTAGCTAGCCAAGGCAACGAGGAACAGTGGACACATATCCTGCCACCTCCCTCAGTTAGTTCTATGCTTGGTAATTCAGGTATAGGTCATACCCGTTACGGTACAGCCGGCATCTCCTCTCACCTTAATCTACAACCAATTGAGGGCAGCTTCCACGGCGAACCGTTCTTCTTGGCTCACAATGGCAACCTAGTAAACGCAAAGAGACTACGCCAGACCGCGCGCCTGAGTGACGGTTTCTCGGATACCGTCGTCATTACCACCATTCTATCCCAAAGCCAAGAACGCAATTTCGAACAAGCACTGCTTGGACTGATACGCGACCTTGAAGGCGCCTTCAACTTTATGGTGCTCTACCGTGGTTTTGTCTATGCCATCCGCGATCGCTTCGGTTTTCATCCGCTCACCATTGGTCGGCGCGAGCACGCTGATGGCATTGATAATATAGTAGCCTCGGAAACCTGCGCCTTAGATGTCTTGCGGGCCTCGAGGGTTCGTGAGGTAAAGCCAGGTGAAATTGTTCGCCTGGAGCCTAATGGCCATATAACCACCATGCACTTTACCCAAGACACTAACATAAAACTAGATATTTTCGAGTTTATTTACTTTTTACGGCCCGACAGCCAATGGTACGGCGTAGAGGCTGGCCAGGCACGTTACCAAATGGGTCTCCAATTGGCACTTGAGCACCCACTGGACGTGGATACTATTATTCCCATAGCTGACTCTGGAAATGAAGCGGCGCTGGGCTACTGGGAGGGGTTGGCACTCCGGGGTAGCCGGGCAATTTTTCGACCATGGGGCTTATTCCGCCCGCACTTTGTTAGTCGTACATTCATCGAACCTGTGCAGTCACAGCGTGAGCAGTACCTGAGGCTCAAATTTAACCCGCGCCAATCGCAGTTATACAACCGACACGTCGCGGTGGTGGATGATTCAATTGTCCGAGGCAATACCATTGCCGCCACCCTAAGGTTGCTCAAGGAAGCAGGTGTGGCTTCAGTAAGTATGGTTGTGTCGTCACCACCATACCGCTACCCAGATTTCTACGGTATCGACACCTATAGAATACAAAACGAACTGCTGGCCCAGTCACTGAACGGCAACACACAATCAGTTGCCAAATCAATCGCCCGGCGCTTCGGGCTTCGTAAACTCGGGTACCTTAGCTTAGTAGCTACTTTAAAGAGCGTTAGCCAGTTGAGCGATGGATGGTTGAAGTCAAAAGATTTTTACACTGGCCCGTTCACTGGCCAATATCCAGCCGGCCTGGGCGATTTCGCCACTTAATATAAATCATCTGAATAAAGCCCGATCATTAATCGGGCTTTTTTATTCCACCAATTTCTTCTTCAACCACTCTATAACCCGACGATTGGTCAACACTTGTTGCACATAACTGCGATAATCGTCCGAATTAAGCTGAGTAGTCATCCGTTCATCACCGCCATAATGCTCTAAAGAATGAACAATTTCCTGCTCCACCGCCATCTCATCAGTTGCCAAATTCTCTTGGTTAGCAAATGTCCTTACAATTAAGGCTACTTTTACTCGCCTGGTCGCCGGGGTGCTAAATTCTTTTTTCAAACCCTCTTCGTCTTTTTGAATGCTCTGCAAATACTGCGACCATTCCACTCCCCGCTCGGTAATGCCATGTTTTAATTCATGCAACATGGTTTCCGCTTCATTAATTAATAAAACCTCAGGAATGTCACCGAATTTAGCTTGCACCACAATTGCCTCCAACATCTCACGCTCCAGCCTTTGCTCTTCCTGAATATTTTTTTCCTCCTGCAAATTCTCGCGTAATTTATCTTGAAAATCTTGAGTGCCGGCAAATTTACCTAAACTTTTGACAAAATCATCAGTCAGTTCTGGCAAGGTGCGTTCAAATACCTGGCTTAATTTAACCCAAACTTGAGCCTTTTTACCGGCCAAGTCCGACCGATAGCTGCTCGGGAAAGTTAGCTCAAACTTTTTTTCTTCACCGCTATTTAAACCAACTAAATTATCTTCAAAACCTGGCACCAACTGGCCAGCGCCTAAAATTACTGGATATTTTACTTGTTTGCCGCCATCCATAGCCACACCGCCCAAACTAACTTCAAAATCAATTTCCACCCGGTCCCCTAATTTTGCCGGACGAATCACAGCTGCTTCACTAACTCGGCCATCCCGAATTTGTTCTATTACTTTATTTACTTCAGCTTCGTCAACTTTAATTTCTTGGCGTTTAATTTTAACTTTTTCCCATTTGCCTAAATCTACCTCAGGCAATTTTGATACCGTGGAGTGAATCACAAACGGTTCAGCTGATTGCAAGGCCAGAGTGGGCTGGCCCACCACTGCTAAATTCATTTCCGCAACTAATTTGGGGTAATGTTCCTTAACTGCTTCCCACATTGTTTCCTGATCAAGCGCGGCTGGATCTAATTGCTTCTTAATAACATCATCAGGAATATGTCCAGGCCGGAAACCTTTAATATCAAGCTCACTGCCAGCCTGCCTGAGCGCGCGTAATTCAAATTTAGTTTTTTCCTCGGGCGTTAAAGTAATTGTTATCTGAACTTTACCCCCGTCGATATTTTTAATTTGATGCTCCACAAGAAAAATTAATTAAATCAAAAACGCTACCAATAACAAAGCGACCACATTCAATATTTTTATCATTGGGTTAATGGCTGGGCCAGCTGTATCTTTATACGGATCCCCGACCGTGTCACCAGTAACCGCGGCTTGGTGGGCTGGGCTACCCTTGCCACCATAATTGCCAGCTTCAATATATTTCTTAGCATTGTCCCAAGCTGCGCCGCCGGTAGTCATAGAAATGGCTACGAAAATTCCAGTTAAAATACTGCCAACCAATAATCCACCTAAAGCCTCAGGCCCCAAACCAAAACCGACTATAATTGGTGCTAATACTGGAATAAGTGCGGGCACAATCATTTGCTTTAAAGCACTTTTAGTAACAATATCAACTGCCTTGGCATAATCCGGTTTAGCTGTGCCGGCCATAATTCCCGGAATTTCCTTAAACTGCCGCCGCACCTCTTCCACTACTTGCCCAGCTGCTTTGCCCACTGCTTCCATGGAAAGAGCACTGAATAAATACGGCAGTAAACCGCCAATAAATAAGCCCACCAAAATTCTTGGCTCATCAAGATTAAAATTTAACACCACACCACGATCTGCAAATTCCTGTACATAAGCCGCAAACAAAACCAGGGCTGCAAGGCCAGCGCTACCAATAGCATAACCTTTAGTGACAGCTTTGGTAGTATTGCCAACCGCGTCCAACGGATCAGTCACCGCCCGCACCGACTCAGGCAGTTCTGCCATTTCCGCAATGCCGCCGGCGTTATCAGTAATTGGGCCGTAAGAATCTATGGTCACAATTATGCCAGCCATAGAAAGCATAGCCATAGCCGCCACCGCCACACCAAATAAATTAGCCAAAGCATAAGCCCCCAAAATCGCCGCTGCGATTACTAGCACTGGCCAAACTGTTGAACGCATTGAAACAGCTAACCCGGCAATAATATTAGTGCCGTGACCAGTGGTGGAGGCCTGCGCGATTGCCTGCACTGGCTTATGGTTGGTGCCTGTGTAATATTCGGTAATCCAAACTAAGAGCCCGGTAACCACCAAACCAATTAAGCTTGCTAGATATATATTAATTTCCGGGTACAAACCATTGCCGGCCATAAAATACTTAGTGGCAAAATAAAAAGCTGCGGCTGCTAAGACACCCGCTACTATCAAACCGCGATACAGGGCAGCCATAATATTCCCGCTTGAAGAAATTTTTATAAACAAACTAGCAATCAAAGATGCTAATACTGAAATACCGCCAAGCACTAAAGGATAAATAATAGCCGCGTCAAAATTCTCAAAAACCAGTGAACCCAAAATCATGGCCGCCACCGCGGTCACGGCATAAGATTCATAAAGATCAGCCGCCATACCAGCACAATCGCCTACATTATCACCCACATTATCTGCAATCACTGCTGGGTTCCTCGGGTCATCCTCAGGAATACCGGCTTCTACTTTGCCTACTAAATCTGCGCCAACATCAGCGGCCTTGGTATAAATGCCGCCGCCTAAGCGGGCAAACACAGAAATCAAACTGCCGCCAAAACCAAGACCAATCAGTGCTGGTAAATTTCCATCACTAACCCAGTAAAAACCAGCTACACCAAACAGAGCCAAACCAACAACCAATAGCCCTGTAACTGAGCCACCCCTGACTGCCACCCGGAAAGCGGAAGCTAAACCTTCTTTAGCGGCCTCAGCTGTACGCACATTAGCGCGCACCGAAACATTCATACCAATAAAACCAGCGGCGGCGGAAAAAACAGCCCCGACTAAAAATGCTAAAGCTGTAGTCCAAGTCCAAAAAAATCCAAGCAACAAGAATAAAACTAAAGCAATTATAGACACGGTTTTATATTGGCGCGATAAATAAGCTTTAGCTCCAGCCTGAATAGCCGCGGCAATTTCACGCATGCGATCAGTACCTGAAGGTAATTTGGTTACCCAGCGCATTAACCCTAAGCCCCACAAAATTGTGATCAACGAGGCTAGAAGCGCAAATGAAATTGGCGTAAACATAAGATTTAAATTCAAAGATTAAAAATAAAATTAATGTACTAAGCCGACGGCTCAGTTGGTTCTTCGGTCTTGGTTGTAGGCTCAGTTGGTTCAGTACTTTCGGATTGTTTTTCTGGGGATTCAATTATTTCACCTTCAGCTGGTGTTTTAGTCGCGTCCTCTTCAGCTTCAATATTCTGCACCTCACCTGTAGCACTGCCAATAATATCTATTTTCCAGCCAGCTAGCTTTACCGCTAAGCGTACGTTTTGTCCACCACGGCCAATAGCCAAAGACAGCTGATCTTCGGCTACGGTCACCTTAGCCGAATGATTAGCCTCATCAATTTCCACTAACTGTACTTTAGCTGGTGAGAGCGCCGCGGAGATAAATTTTTGGGCGTCCTCTGACCACTCAATAATATCTATTTTTTCTCCCCCCAACTGAGTAATTACAGTTTGCACGCGCATGCCTCGTTGCCCGACACAGGAGCCAATCGGATCAATATTTGGTTCAGTGGCAATGACGGCAATTTTTGTGCGGCTGCCAGCTTCGCGGGCAATTGATTTAATCTCCACGGTACCAGCCGCAATCTCCGGCACTTCCTGAGCAAATAATTGTCGTACGATTTCTGGGTGAGTCCGTGAAACTAAAACCTCCGGGCCGCGGGACGAAGCTGACACTGATACTAAATAAACTTTAACGCGCGCCCCAGTGGCATAATGTTCCCTGGGGATCTGCTCCGCATATGGCATTACTGCCACGGTATGACCTAAATCAACAAATACGGTCCGACCCTCCACACGCTGAATTGTCCCCAGCAATACTTGGCCTTCTTTGTCCTTGTATTCTGTAAATACCATTTCCCGTTCAGCCTCACGCAAACGCTGAATAATAACTTGCTTCGCGGTTTGAGCGGCCACTCGGCCATATTCTTCTGGTACGGGCAATTCAGTGCGGATTTCCTCACCCTCAGCTGCATCTTTTTTGATCTTCTTAGCATCCGCTAATAAAATTTCCTTTTTTTCGTTAATTTCTTCCTCGCCTTCCGCTGGACCAATCACTACTGTTTTCACGTCAAAAATCCTGGAGCCGCCAGTTACGGGATCAAACTCTACTTTGATATTTTGATTAGGCTCGCCAAAATCCTTACGATAAGCACTAGCTAAGGCCTGTTCAATTGTTTCCACCACGGCAGACACGGGAATATTCTTCTCGTCGCAAATCTGCTGAATAGCCATTAAAATTGGGGATGTTTGCATATTGAATTGTTATTTAATTGTTTATAGCCAACAAAAAACTAGGTTGCTTAATAAAGCACCTAGTAAACTCAATATATAACAGCAATGATAGCTTGTCAATTGAGCACTAAATTATTAATGAGCGAAATTTGCCGTAGGCAAAAAATAAAGCCTCACATATTATGCAAGGCTTTTACAATAGCATTTTTTATCCGGTAACCGGATCAAAAAAATGGTGTTGTTCAATATTGGTTGTATCTTTACTTTTTCTTTTTATTTTTACAGTCGCATCAAGTGGTTGGCAATTTATTTTTTTATACTTAACGATATTGATAGGTTTATCGCCAACAATAACTGTAAAATCATCAGGATATTCATTCTGCGTATCTTTTGCCCCGATAAAATTGATTTCATATTCACCTGGTTGTAAAAATTCAAAATCAAAGTACGCATACCAGCTGCCAATACCGAAACAATCACCTTTTTGATATTCTACGATAACAGAATTAGAAAGGTAATAATTCTTTACAACAATGTTACTCTGATCAGAATAGGCAGCTTGGCCAACAGCACCAGATGCAAACACCAGAAAAAATATTAAACTTGCTAATAAAATGCATTTTTTCATTTTTAATCTCCTTTATATTGAATGCTGATGTTATTTGTTTTGTACTGAATTATCAGTAGTCTAATACCTTAGTTAAATAGCGTGGTTTTGTCAACCATTAAACAAAAAGCCGGTTAGAGCCGGAATTTAAGCAAAAGAAAAAGTTGGATAGTGTTTGATTTGGGGGGATTGTTTTTGTTGGTGGAGTTGTTTTTGAGGGGTGGCATAAATGCCGATTTTGAGTGATAGGTGGGGGTTGGGATAAATCTCAAGGTTCAATTTCTTAAACCCTAGGACTTATCCCAGCCTCGCTAACACTGTCCCCTATATTCTCTACCAAATTGTTAATCCCTTTAATCACTATCCAACTGTACTATTATGATAGCGCATTTTAAAAAAACTGTCAAACCCCTAAAAATAAAGGATTTCTTTATTTCCATTATTATTGGTGTGGATAGCTTGATAATGTTTTAGGTCTATAACCTCATCAGTTGGGGATAACAAAATCGCCACAACATCAAACCGTGCTTTTTGCGACAACTGCGGATGAGCCGTGAGATAAGCCTGCCCGGCCCCTTGTAACTTAGCTTGTTTAGTTTTGTTCACCGCTTCTTCCGGATTACCAAAGCCAATTCCCCGCCTGGTTTTTACTTCCACAAACACCAGCTCATCCCCTTTACTAGCCACAATATCAATTTCGCCCCAGCGGCCAGCGTGCCAATTCTGGGTTAAGATTAAATACCCGCATGATTCCAAATAAGCTCGGGCCACTGCCTCACCAACTGTTCCAGTTTTTTGGCGCTGGTGCGGCATAGTAGAAAATAAAAAATTAAAAATAAAAAAACAATTAACTGCGGCCCTGTCGGAAGGCTAGCTAACAATCTGGCACCCGAGCGAACGCCCGATGGCCGCGTGTTGTGGTTGCTTAGCATAGCGACCATCAGTGAGCGAGGGTAAGATTGTCTAGCCTGGAGACCGGCGTCGCGACTTTTGCACCACTTTTCTAGAAAAGTGGCAAGAAAAAATATAAAACTACCTTATCTAGGTAAATATTTTTGATATTCCAATTGCTTGGCTCGTTCAGCGCGCTCTTTGGGCGCAACTTTAAGGGCATACTTGAGAATAAAGCCAAGCCAGATTAAGGCCATAATCAGCCAGCCAGCAAACCAAAAGCGGCTGCCTAGGGTCGGAGTGGAAGTTTGGGTAAAGAAAAAGTTAATTGCCATCAACACCCCAAAAGTAAGAGCTAGGGTGCCGAGGCGCTTAATAATTCGCCGGGTGCTGGGGTCTTTAAAGTACAAATTAATAAAGCTAAATACTAAGCCGAGCAAAAAACTGCCGCCAGCCAAACCAACAATTATCCAAAAATACAACCCGGTAAAAGGAGGCGGATAGGTGCCAAACCAATATGACCAACTAATAAGAGGTGAAAGCCAAGCGGGCATACCCAGTAGAGCAACATCGCTTACTCACCCAAACGGGCAAGATTAAGCAAGGTTAAATTAAGAATAAGAATAAATGCGTTAGTCATAAGGTTGTTATAAGGTGAGTATAGTGAGCCCGAGCGATGTTGTCATACTGGGCATAATAGGAAAGATTAAAAGGTAAAAATGATCCTAAAATAAAAAATGACTTTTGTCCAGAGCCTTTGTATTTTCTTGGTTTTACCAAATTATAATTTTACCAAGATAAAGCCGTAGTGGTAGGCACCGGCCTCAAATTCTTTAGCCACAGAAAATCCGATTTTAGTAGCCAGAGTGGCCACGGTTTGCGGCGGCAAACGATTAGCCTGAGGTGGGCCAAACGGCGTTGGCTCAACTTTCCAATCTACCACCAAACACTTACCATCTTGTTTTAACAGCCGATGTGTTTCTTTTAAAATATGCTCGTTCTTTCTGGATTGAAACATGATATTTATAAGCAAGGCCGCATCCAGAGTACTAGCGGGAATTTTAGTAACCCCAACTCTTTCAATATCCGACCAAACGGTTTCCACATTTAATAAATTATCCAGCCGGGCTTTGCTTAACACGCTTTCCAAGACTGTTTTTAGAATATCAACGGCATAAACTTTGCCCCTGCTGCCAACTAAGCGGGCGGCGGGCAAAGTAAAATAACCCGCACCGCCACAACCTAAATCAGCCACTTGGTGGCCATATTTAAGTTCCAGTACTTTTTCCAGTAAATCTTGTGGATTCAACAGGCGAGCTGTAGCGTCATCTTTCATACTCAGTACATTAACTTTGTTTGTTCACCCCAGCGTGAGTTTGGGTAAACAGGTTTATATTAAGAATAATATCTAAATCAAACATACCATTTTTACTTGAATTAGCCAGTACGAACGCTAACAAAGTTGTTGTACTGGGCATACTTTTTTATTATAGCAATACTCGGCGCAAGGGGCGATATGTCCGCCGGTGTATAGGGCACGGGCCTAATTTTTTCAGGGCCAACAAATGCTGACGCGTGCCATAGCCTTTGTGCTGAGCAAAGCCGTAACCTGGGTACTTAGTTTCATATTTAATCATCAACTGATCACGGCTGACTTTAGCAATCACTGAAGCAAGGGCAATAGAAAATACTTTGGCATCACCTTTAATAATAACCTTGGTGGGTTTGCCTGATATGCTCGTACTAAAACGGGCAATAAAATCCATCAAAATAAAATCGGGTGTTTTTTTTAAATTTTTAATAGCCAACTTCACTGCCAACTTATTAGCCTCAGCCACGCCAATTTTGTCTATCGTCTGGCTGGTAACTAAGCCGGTGGCCCAATCAACCTCGTTGATTGCTAAGTCAAATATTTTTTGCCTGAGCTGAGGTGAAAGTTTCTTTGAATCGTTAACTAGCTTGTGCCAAGGCTTTTTCTTAAATTTAATAAGCATCACGACTGCGGCCGCTACCAGCGGGCCGGCCCAAGCCCCACGGCCAACCTCATCTACCCCGGCTATTATCCTATAACCCTGGCGCCAAAGCTTTTTCTCTTGTATTAAACTAGGTTTCATATAGCTTCCCTGCTTGACAAATCTATTATATTAGTTATCATATAACAATCCTTTAACAAATTGCCAAATAGATTTCGGTTTCTGACGATTGGGCAGGCGACAAGGCCGCGGCTCTAGGCCAGAAACTGAAATCAATTACCTATTTGTTGCACAATATCATAATAGTATTGCGCCTGGTTTTGGCATATATAAATCAATCATCAACAAAAACAAAAAGGAGTTCATATGACCAAAAAATCTGTTCCCCATAACCCACACCACATCTCTTGGGTTATGAAACTAACCCTAGCTCTGGCCTTTCTACCCTTAATCACCTTGGTCGTTGCCCTAATCTGGCATCTCCCACTCCCCACCGTTCCGTTCTACAACTTCACCGGCAATGAGCCCCCTGAATATTATGCCATCTTTATGGCTAATACGAACCAAAATTTACCTGGTTCAATTATATTCAGCGCCGTCTGTTTCCTGGCTGGTATTGGCATGTTTTGCTATTTAGCATTAGAGCGAGGCTCGTTAGCGACAGCTTGGCGCGATTGCGTGGAAAATCTAAAAACCGATTTTAATGCTGTGCTGGGCAATAAACCAACAAATGATGATGAACGTAAAAAAGTCGTTTACAAAAGCCTGCTAGTAGGCACACCCAAAATTACTAAAACCCCTGAGTCAAAAACTTAAAAACAAAACTAATTCCAAATATGTCCGCACACAAATCCTGCCCTCAATTCATACGATGACATAACCACCACAAGACCCACTGCGGACAAAACGGGCTCTCAGCCACGAGAGCCCTTTTTATTTTGCCTTGAGCAGCTTATGTTTTAACCACAGACATTTGTCGGTTTGTTGATTGATAATAATTCTAGCATTTCATTTGGCGTTTTTCCATTTAAACCACAGTGTTCAAGGTTGTTGTATACTTCGTTCCAGATTTTAATCTTTGT
>Ga0208373_1000825_pt1 | contig 47675 bp, 69 predicted proteins | sample RifOxyC2_FD_184036 | JGI IMG/M metagenome (GOLD analysis project Ga0208373, IMG submission 184036) | Soil microbial communities from Rifle, Colorado - Rifle Oxygen_injection C2 (SPAdes) | ecosystem: Environmental > Terrestrial > Deep subsurface > Rock core/Sediment | place: Rifle, Colorado...
AGTTGGAGTTTGCCGTCAATAAGTACCAATGAAGCAAGAATAAAAGTTTTGGCAGAAGATGCGATAGGAAACATAGGAAGCGATGCAAGCAATTCGAATTTTATAATAGACAGCACAGCACCAAGCGCACCCGTATTAGCTACACCAGCAAATGGGGTTGCCGTAGCAGATACAACCCCTGAATTAACATGGGAAGCATCTGTTGATAATGTTTCAGGAGTTGTAAGTTATGAAATTACACTTGATAATTTACTTGCAACACAAGGAGCAGCGGCTAGTTATACTGTGCCAGCCGCTTTGTCTGATGGTTTGCATACGTGGGAGGTCAGGAGTAAAAACGGCGCGGGTTTGTGGAGTAATTCTTCAGGAGAAAATATTTTTACTGTACAAACCATTGGACCCTCTGTTTCATCTATTTCATTAACCGACAAAATAACAGGCAGCGGTCTATATAGCTCCAGTTCAACAATTTCACTTGAAGCATCAGGTGTTTTGGGTGATCCTGCGCAGATGAGAGCAGCCGAAGATAGCGGTTTTTCTTTAAACGATACTGGATGGATAACATATCAAAACAAATATGAATATGCTTTTTCTGCGGGAGATGGGGCTAAAAATATATATTACAAGCTAAGAGATTCTCTTTTACTTGAAAGTGAGAGTGTTAACAGTTCCATAACTGTTGACACAACTTTGCCAACTTCTCCCGTATTAGTTACACCAGCAAATGGGACTACAATAACAGATGCAACTCCCGCATTAACATGGGAAGTATCGGTTGATGCTATATCAGGAGTTGTAAGTTATGAAATTACACTTGATAATTTACTTGCAACACAAGGAGCTACAGCCAGCTATTCACCACCCACTTTGTCTGATGGCTTGCATACATGGGAGGTCAGGAGTAAAAACGGCGCGGGTTTGTGGAGTAATTCTTCAGGAGAAAATATTTTTACTGTACAAACAATTCCTTCATCACAACCTGTAATTTCCATAGAATCATCGGGAATAGTAATTAAAGATGGAGATTTTATAAGTGAACGCCCTACTTTTGATATTTATATCACAGATATAACAACATTGAATGCTTCATCTGTTATTATTATTTTTGATAATAAACAAATTTCTTATACAACAATTGTGTCAACTCCTTTACTTTTAAGAATTGCCTATACTCCTGACAATGTTCTGGAAAATGAATCAGTCACTCTTCACTCAATTAAAGTAAGAATATCTGATTCATCAGGGAATACAGTCAGCAAGGAAATTTTAAACCTTAAAGTAGCTACAGACGAAATTAAAGTTGTGGGGTCTGTAGCATCGTATCCAACAAATTTTTCCCCTATAAAAGATGGGGAATCAAAACTTACATACATTTTAAATAGGGATGCGCCAACAAGTATTTATATGTTTAGTTCCAGCGGAACGATTGCTTTTAATGCTAATTTTACTCAAGGTGAAAATGGAGGAAAAGCGGGCTATAACGAGGTAATATTTAATGGAAGGTCATCGATAACCGGTAATTTGCTTGGAAACGGCATATATATTTATAAGATAATTTCAGGGAATAAAGTAATCGGCAAAGCATATATTGTTATCTATGATTAAATCAAAAAAGCTAAAAACCTGAAGAACGAAAGAACTGAATAACTAAAAAATTATGTTATAATAAAAATCTATGGTAAAAGGAATTGGCGTTGATATTATAGAGATAGAGAGGATTCAGAAGGCTATTAACCAATATGGTGACAACTTTTTAAATAAAGTTTTTACTGAAAAAGAAATTGCTTACTGTACACGCAGAAAAAAGATAGGGATTCATGAGTTCGCGGTAAGATTTTCAGCCAAAGAAGCTTATTCCAAAGCAATTGGAGTTGGGATTTTAGGGCTTGGTAGAGGAAAACAGGGGATAAAATGGAAGGATGTTGAGGTAGGAAACGATTCTTTGGGTAAGCCTTTTCTGATTTTTAAGGGGAAGATTCTTAAAAAAGCCCAGCTCAGCCTTTCTCACAGCAGAGATTATGCGATTGCATCCGTTTATGTTGAAAAATAAAATTAAAATTCCAAAAAGAATAAAAAATTCTCATAAAGGGGATTATGGTCGGGTTTTGATAGTTGCCGGATCTTCGGGAATGATCGGCGCTGCGATTTTATCTTCTCGAGGAGCTATAAGATCCGGCGCGGGACTTGTTTATTTGGCTGTTCCAAATTTTTTACGGAACTTTGTAAATTTGGCTACTCCGGAAGTCATTGTTAAAAATTTTTATGAAATAAATGATTTTGAGTTTGACGTATTGGCTGTAGGTTCTGGGCTTTCTATGAACAAAGAATCCAAATTTTTGGTTGAAAAAATTGTTTCCAAAACCAAAAAATCTCTTGTTGTTGATGCGGATGCCTTGAATATTTTATCTTGCAATTTAGATGTTTTAATCAAGTCCAAGGCTGATATTGTCTTAACTCCACATCCTTTAGAAATGGCTCGTCTTACAGGCTTGGATGTTTCTTATATTCAAAAAAATCGAGTCAAAACTGCGGAACAATTTGCAAAAAAATGGGGAGTTTGTTTGGTCCTTAAAGGGGATAAGACTGTTGTCGCGGATAATCATGGGAATACATTTATTAACAGCACAGGTAACCCGGGGATGGCATCTGCGGGGATGGGAGATGTTTTAACAGGCGTTATTTCCGCATTTATTGCTCAGAAATTTTCTTTATTTGACGCTGCCTGCATAGGTGTTTATTTGCATGGATTGGCAGCAGATATTGCAGTTAAAGTTAAAGGGGAATATAGTTTAATTGCTACAGATATTATTGATTTTCTACCAAATGCTTTTTTAAAGGTGCAAAATGCTTTATAAAAAAATTCTTGAAAAACTGGGAATTGAAATGCTCTCTCTTTTAGAAGAGCTTGGTCATGTAACAGGGCTTTTTTTTCAGACAATTTCCAATATTTTAAAAGGTAAAATAAAACCTCGTTTGATTCTTGTCCAAATGGTAAAAATAGGGATTGATTCAATACCAATTGCCATAACATCAGCTTTTTTTATAGGAATGGTTTTTGCTGTACAAATTGGGACTGAATTCTTAAAATTTGGAGCAGCAAAGTTTATTGGTGGAGTAATGGGAATTGCAATAGCCCGTGAATTAGCTCCAGCTCTTACCGGTATTGTTGTTGCGTCACGAATTGCTGCGGCAATGACAGCAGAGATAGGAACAATGAAAGTGACAGAACAAATTGACGCGTTACAGGCTATGGGCAGTAATCCGGTTCGATATCTTGTAGGTCCAAGGTTTATTGCCTGCACTTGTATGCTTCCGCTTTTAACTGTTTTGGCTGATCTATTTTGTTTTTTGGGAGGATATCTTGTGGTTGTTTATCTTATAAAAGTTAATTCCATGGATTATTTAAATTCGGCTCAGCAGCTTTTGACAACCATGGATATTTATGGCGGCATCTTAAAATCTCTTATTTTCGGCATGCTTATATCAATTGTTGCCTGCTATAAAGGGCTAAAAACGCAAGGAGGGGCAAAAGGGGTAGGGGAAGCAACTACTTCATCGGTTGTTACGGCTCTTCTTGTTTTATTTATATTTAATTATTTTCTTTCGGTATTATTATTTAAATGATAAAAATAGAAAAAATAACAAAAAAATATGGCAAATTAATGGTTTTAGAGGAAGCCAATCTTGAAATCATTGAGAGTCAGTCGCTTGCAATAATTGGTCCTTCTGGTTGCGGAAAGAGCACGTTGTTGAGGCTTATTTTAAAACTGGAAAATCTTACTTCAGGGAAAATTATTGTTGAAAATAACGATATTTCACTGCTCGGAGAGGAAGAACTTATAAGTTTTCGCAAGAAAATAGGAATGGTTTTCCAATATTCAGCTTTATTTGATTCAATGTCCGTTTTTGAAAATGTAGCTTTTGCTTTAAGGGAACATACTCAACTTACGGAAAGAGAAATACAGCAAATAGTAAACAAAAAACTTGATATGGTCGGACTTTTGGATAAAGGAAATATTATGCCTGCTGAGCTTTCGGGCGGCATGCAGAAAAGAGTCGGGATCGCGCGTGCTTTGGCTTTTGATCCCAAAATAATTTTGTACGATGAGCCAACCACAGGCTTGGATCCAATTACTTCAACACATATAGAAAATCTTATAAATGATCTTGCGAAAAAACTAAAGGTTACATCAATTATTGTAACACACCAATTAAGCACAATATTTAGAACTTCTGACAGAATTGCAATGCTTCACAATGGCAAATTTATTGAAGCTGGAACAGTTTCTGAAGCGAAAAACTCTAAAAATATTATTATAAAAGAATTTATAAATGCCGGGATTGAAAAGACATAGCTTTAAGGAGGTTTATTGGAAATGAATTTTAATAATATAGCAAAAGTCGGTTTTTTTACGTTTTTAGTGTTAATGATTCTTGCCATTATTATAAGCTGGAAAAGTGATCTTTTTTTAATGAGAGGTGGGAAAGAAATCATTGGAGCCTTTACAAATATTGAAGGGCTTACTGTTGGATCAGAAGTTAGGTATAGAGGCTTTCCCATAGGGAAGGTTACAAAAATAGATCCAAATCCTGCAGACATAAAAGTATATTCAATAATAAAAAAGGATATAATTGTTCCTGATAATTCTCAATTAAGAGTCGGATTTGATGGTATTGTAGGTCTAAAATATCTTGAAATAAGGCCTGGGACAGCTGAAGCTATTTATATTGAGGGTTCAGTTTTGCCGGGAATATCAACTGCCGGAATAGTTGATTTTGTTGATATTGGAGCGCAAAATCTTATTGAGACAAAAAAAATTCTGCTGACATTTAGAAGTATTATAGAAGATCCAAAACTTCAAGCCGCTTTTAAGAATGCTGTTTTTACAGCGGATAAAGTAACAGCAGACATTGAAAAACTAGCGCAGGAAATTCGCGCTACAAATTCCGGTATTATGAAAATAACAACTGATCCGGAATTTCAAAGTTCTGTGAAGGGAATGACCAAAGAAACAAACAAGACTTTAACCTCCGCAAACAAATTTTTTGATTCTTTTGGAAGATTAAATTTGAAACCTTCAGCTGACTTGCAATATGGGACAATTGCAAACAGTATTAGGGCTAATTTGGATGTTGTAAGCAATCCTACAGATTATTTAAGAGTTGGAATCGGAGAGGGGCCTACCCGAGGATTAAGCTTATTAGATTTTTTGATTTCACGCCGCATATATTCAGACCTTGGAATACATTTAGGAATGGTTAATACCTATTTAGGCGGAGGATTTGATGTTTTTCCAACTGAGCAATTGATTATAAGTGGAGATTTATACGATTTTAACAATCCAAAACCTAATGTTCCCAAAATAAGGGCAATAGCATCTTACAAGCTTTTTGATTATGCCAATCTATTAATTCAAGCGGATGACATATTTAATTCTGCAAGAAACTATTCGCTTGGATTAAGGGTTAAGGGTGTTGGGGATTGATAAATGATAAAAAAAATAGAGCAGGAAGCGAAAAAAATTATTAGCTAAAGACCATCAAAAAGCTTTGCTTCTCTACAAATCAACATTTTTCGACAGATCAGATAGCCATTACCTAACTTGTTATTATCTTGGTGCATATACTTAAGCAGGAGATCCTTAACTAATCTTATTTATTGCACTTATAACAAAAAGTGAAATTCCGGCATTTTTTTTTAGATAGAAGTTTATATGCCACAAGTGCGCGTTAGTATTCAACCTAATCTGGCTCCAATATTAAGAATGTTAAGATTAGCGGTAACCAGAGATGTAAAGGCTGTAATGGCCGCCAACTCTGATATTTTGGAGAGAGAAAAGACTTGTTCTCTTTCTTTATCTACTTGCTCATCTGTTAGAACAAACAGATCCTTAACATCAACATGCAGGCCTTCTTCTTTAGTAATTAATGAAATTAATTTAAATGGTCCTGAGATTTTTCCTAAAGTTAATATTTTTGAAAAATTAGAATGTGGTGGGATGGGAACTCTTTTTTGGGGTAGCTATGGAAAGAAGGGGAAGCTTGTTATCGTAAAAATACCAAATCAACTGGATTTAAGCGCGGATCTTGTTAAAGAAGGGCATCTTTTGAGTGAATTAAACAGGATCGGATCAATTTATCTTCCTTCTTTTTATGGTATAGGCGCAATCTTTATAAGGGATCCATTTAATAATGAAAAAGTTTCTCTTCCATATTATGTTATGGAATATATTCCGGGATTAAACTTAAATAATTATATTAAATCATATATGGCAACATATGGGGATGCAATACCTTTTTGGCAGGTAACATTATTTTCTTTAGAGACATTTTTAGCTGTTTTAGACTTGCATAATATTGTAGGAGTAGCCCATAGAGACCTTTGCGCTTCAAATTTATTAATTTCTACGAGAAAAGATGATAGCTCCTCAATTAAGGTTATTGATTTTGGGGTTGCAAAAAGAAAAGGCACAGACGATGAAACGCTTCAAGCTCATTATAAAGAGAGAATTATATCAGGAAGACTATCCTATAAACCTCCTGAAGTTTTAATTGATGGGGGAGAAGGAAATGTTGATGTTGCAATGAAAACAGATCTCTATGCATTAGGCTTAACAATGTTTTTTATGTTAACTGGAAAAACTTATTATTATAAAAGCGAGGATTTTCATTTAACAGACAGGATCCCTGCAGAAGCATTAAGGCAAATTCCGAAAGATTTTGCGGATATTATTTTTAGATTGACAAATAATGATATAAGCAAAAGATTGGTTGATTATAAAGAAATCAATGATTGTTTAATCAATCTCTTTATTAGCTATGGCCAAGAAGCAGCCAACAGATTTGATTTTATACCATAAATTTCTATTAACTTTTCAGCCTTTTTACTTAATAAGTAATGTCGCATAATATATCGTGTGTTTTTTGAAATCGAGAAAATAATGAATTAGCCGCAGAAAATTTAAATTTTAACCCATATCTAAAATAATATTTAGGTGTGGGTTTTTTGTTTTTAGAGCACTTTATTCTCCTGTAAATTCCTCAATTTGTCAACCAAAAATCTATAGTAATTTTTTTAGGAGAAGAATATGAAATTGGAATCGCCAAGCATAAGATTAAGACCTTTTTTGTTTTATAAGGTAATTATCGGGTCACTCATGACAAGGTTTTGTCACCTAGCTGAAAGGTTAGGCTGCTTGGCGGCGTGAGTGACCTTTTTTTATTTATATGAAGAGGAGGCTAAAGAAAATGATTAGGGATATTGCAACTGCGCTTTTTAGCTGGTTAGGGTTGGCAACGCAAAAAGAGTTTCAGATTAAATACGTCTATCTTTCAGATCCCGAGAAGCACATTGAAGGCAAGATATTTGCCCCCAAACCGTATTTTTCTGCTTCTGAAAAAGTACATCCTAAGTGGTTGAATTTCTCAAATTAAAAAAAAGGGAGGTGAACAAAATGGAGACAATCGAAGAGTTGCAAACAAAAGCCGAATTTTGTAATCTGCCCGAAACCTTACAGGGAAAGTTGTTAGGCGATTTGTTGCGTGCGAATTTGAACCCGAAAGAATTTATAATGTCTTTGAGCGGGCTACAATTTACGCAATTAGAATGGCAACAAATTATTAAATGCGCCACTAAGCAAACCACTTGGCAGGAGCGATTGGCAGAGAAATTAAAAGAGGCGGAAAAATGCTAAATAAAAAAATCGGAGAATTGATTTATTTGATAAAACTAAATGAGCATGGAGGTGATAGCAATTTTTATGATAGAAAAACCCGAGAGTTACAAGAGCGTGGATGGCTGAAAACTTGGCTTTTGAAAAGGGTATTGAAATTTAACCCGTATTATAAAGTAGCCAGTAAATGAAAAGAGCCTTTTAGTTTTAGCTAAAAAGCCCTGCAACAATTTCATTATACTGCTACTTCCGAAAAAAACAAGGGGGTAGTGAAATGAAAAATATATTAACAGAATTGATGAATAGGATAGACCGAGAAAAAGATATGACGCTTAGGGAAATTTTGACTTACGACAAAGACAGACTAGAAATAGTGGTTGAAGCATATGATGGGGTGAGGTTATGAGTTGGACATTACAGATAGGCTATTGCAAAAATGGAGAAGTGACTGTCTCGGTCGATGGTAAAGAGGTTTACACGGCAGATAGCAGAGAAGCGGCAATAGCCAATCTACCGTCAATGCTCGGTTTTAATCTTAGCGAGGCTCGACTAATCTCGGAATTATATATATATGGAGGAAAAGAAAATGGAAACTAACACATCATCAATCGTGCCAGCGCAACCAATTGTTCTGCCTGCTGTAACTTCAAATGAAGCGTTAAAAGCCTGGGATCTTTACGAGGATTTGAAGAAAAAAATCGTGACAGAAAGCGATGTCCAAAAAATTGGCGGTAAAAATTTCCTCAAAAAATCTTACTGGAGAAAAGCTGCTAGGTTTTTTAATTTAAATATAGAGCTTGTTGAAGAAAGAAAAGAGGATTTAGGAGAAGGTAAATTTGCCTATCATTTTAAAGCTCGAGCAACAGCACCAAATGGGGCTTTCGCAGAAGGAACAGGGTCTTGTGATAATAGTGAAAAAGGAATATCCAAGTCGATTCACAACACTCGAACAACAGCAGAAACAAGGGCTTGGAATAGGGCTGTGTCTAATCTGATTGGAGCAGGGGAAGTTTCTGCCGAAGAAATTTATCCTGAAGAAATAGAAAAGGATACTTTTCCACCAACCAGAGAAGAACAAGATAAGGCTTTAAATGGAGAAAAAAATAAAGTAACAAAACAAGAAGTAGAACAAACATTTGAAGACAAAAGCGAACCACAAGCTGATGCTTATTCCATTAAAAATCCTAATGAAAAAGCAACAACTCAACAGATTAAAAAAATATACGCAATATTTTATTCAAAAAAACTTGATAAGGAACAATTTCAAGAACACATCAAAAAATTATTCAATAAAACCTTAAACGAATTAACAAAATTTGAGGCAAGCACATTGATTGAGCAAACAATAAAAGACGGTTGGGTTTTGTAGTTTTTGCGACTGGCTCAATGGTGAATTTGTGTAGATCAAGGCTATGCAAAGTTTTTACCTTGAGCCGGTCAAAAAATAAAATAGGAGTAAAATTCCATGGCGAACAGACGAATGCTAAGCAAAATAATTTCTATCTCTGAAAAAATAAACTCAATTTCTGATTTTGCAAAACTGTTATTTACTTGGATGATTCCACATTCCGATGATTTTGGTCGCATGGATGGCACTCCGAAAAAAGTGAAAGCTCTAGTTATGCCTCTGTCAAAACATCCAATTAAAAAGTTTGAAATAGCATTAGGCGAAATGGCTTCATCCGGAGTGATATACTGGTATACCACCTATAATAATGAAGTATACTTGCAAATTTTCAATTTTGAAGACCACCAAACAGGCCTTGACAGGCGTACAAAGTCCAAATTTCCAGATTTGCCGTCAGAAGAGGAAAAATTCTTTCCTTCAGAGAATTTCTTAGAAGTTCTTAGAAATTCATCCTTAACTAAACCTAACTTAACTAAACTAAACCTAACTAAACCTAACAGATTCTCCGCATGTTCAAATAATTTCTCTGAAATTGTGGATAAGTGGAATAAGGCAATGCAAGGGACAGGAATCCCGATCATTTATGATTTGTCCGAAACGAGAGAAAAAAAACTCAGAGCAAGATTGTCGGAGCCAAAATTTGAAGAGTCCTTCGACGAATTGATTAAGAAAATAAAAAGTTCCGAATTTTTGCTTGGCAAAACTGGGGGATGGAAAGCTTCGTTTGATTGGGTGATCGAGAATGATACGAATTATTTAAAAGTTTTGGAGGGGAAATATAGCTCAAACGCTTTAACTTTTTCTCCACCACCGACTTACAAACCACCAGAACCAGAAGGTAATATTCCAACACCAGAAGAGGCTAAAAAATTTATCGAAGAAATCAAATTAAAGCAAAAGGAGTTGAATTCTTGTGCTTAATAAAGTTAATGTTTTTGCGCCAAAGTTTTTAAAAACAAGGGTTCGCATGGAATTAGAAAAACAGAAATTTATTTGGCATGCACGCAAAGTTTTTTTTGCTATAAATTGGATAAATGGCAATAATGGCTTTTCAGATTTTGCTTTGTTTATTTTTAAAATGCCAATAATTTTTTTGCTTATTAAAGCATGGACAGAGGACGAAAGATTCATGATTAACAACTATGAAGGGCTTTATAGCTTATTTTTACAAGATGAAAAGCTAGATGATTATGCAACGTCAATTTTTAAAAAAGTGAGACACTCAAAATGAGGGGCAGGTTTATTAAGCTTTTTTCTGCCATAGATGAGCAAAAAGGAGTGAGACAAATGACTAAATGTGTTGTGTGCGGAGAGCCGGTAGTTTAGGGCTGTGCCAAGTGTCAGCTGGTGTTTGTTGCGGAAGAAAATGCCAAACTAAATTTATTGAGAAGGATGTTGACATTGAAAAGGCAAAGAAGATAGTCGAAGGCTTAAAAGCTTGAAAGGGAGATGATAAAAATGATGGACAGAATTAGTTCGCGGACGAAAGATCAGATTTGGGGGTTAGCAGGAATTAAGCATATTTTTACGGAAACAAGACATCAGAAAATTATCGATGGAGCTCTAACTATTTTGGTGTCATCACAAAGAGGTCGGGTGCTTTGTACTAATCTTACGATTAGGCAGATTTTAGAAAAATTAAGATCACCTGTCATTTTAAATTCTTTAACTGCTGTTATGCCGGAACTTGAAACCTTGCATGAAGATTTGCTTTTAGGGCAAATGCAGTTTAAGAAATGGGCTGTTGAGAATGTGTTAGAAAAAGAATTAGGAGAAAGATAAATGTTTTTAAATAAAAAAAGAACTTTACAAATAAAGGAATTAGAAGAAAAAATAAATTGGTTAGCAACTCAAGTCCTCGCAAAATGTGATTATTGTGGAAAATTAAAAGATAAAACTACAATAAAACAAGCTTCAAGTTATGCAAAAGAAAGAGATATTCATTCTTTCTCTTTAGGAAAAATACATTCTTCTTCTCTTGTTTCAAATGCAAAATATATTTGTAAGGACTGTTTAAATGTGGTTAAAGATCAATTAAAAAAATACCAAGAAATTTTAAAGTTTATTAAAAAAGAAAAAGCGTTGGGAGGTAAAAAATGAGCTACGCAATTTTAGATGATGAAATAAAAGCTGGAGATATGGTGGTTGGTATTGATGGAGCAGAGGAATATACAGTTACAAATAAAGGATCAGTTTTTAAAGTTGGAGGAGTTAAAGATAAATTATTAGTTACGGAAAATTTTAAATATGAAGTTGAAAGTAAATATTTTAAAAAAATAAAGCTAGAAATAGTTCAAAGAAATTTTTTGGATGGGTATATAACTAAAAACGGTGGATGGGTTTCTTTGGCTGCGATAGTTTGCGGTTCTGCGGAAGTTAGCGGTGATGCGGAAGTTTGCGGTTATGCAATAGTTAGCGGTTCTGCGAAAGTTAGCGGTTCTGCGAAAGTTAGCGGTTCTGCGATAGTTAGCGATTATGCGAAAGTTTGCGGTTCTGCAATAGTTAGCGGTTCTGCGAAAGTTTGCGGTGATGCGATAGTTAGCGGTTCTGCAATAGTTAGCGGTTCTGCGAAAGTTAGCGATTATGCAATAGTTAGCGGTTCTGCGAAAGTTTGCGGTTCTGCAATAGTTAGCGGTTCTGCGAAAGTTAGCGATTATGCGGAAGTTTGCGATTCTGCGGAAGTTAGCGGTGATGCGGAAGTTTGCGGTTCTGCAATAGTTAGCGGTTCTGCGGAAGTTTGCGATTCTGCGAAAGTTTGCGGTGATGCGATAGTTAGCGGTTCTGCAATAGTTAGCGGTTCTGCGAAAGTTAGCGATTATGCGGAAGTTTGCGATTCTGCGAAAGTTTGCGGTGATGCGGAAGTTTGCGATTCTGCAATAGTTAGCGGTTCTGCGAAAGTTTGCGGTTCTGCAATAGTTAGCGGTTCTGCGAAAGTTAGCGATTATGCGGAAGTTTGCGATTCTGCGGAAGTTTGCGGTTCTGCGGAAGTTTGCGGTTATGCGATAGTTTCAGCATCACCTAAAAACATCATATTACCAGATTTTTATCCTGTAACGCTATTTTGCGAAAATACAAAAGACAATTTAATGGCAATTGGTTGTGAACTGCACAAACTTTCAGAATGGGAAAAAGATGTTGAGCAGATTGTCAAAAAACATGGAGCAAATTTGGAAAAGGCAAAAAATGCAGTCGAAATTGCGAAAATATTAACGAAATGGACAAATTAAAATGAATAAACCTAAAGCACCCCTTTGCGTACAGTGCCAAAAGAAACTCAAAGTTTTTAAACTTATGCCATTTAAAGAGGTGGCTTATCTTTGCCTGTGGGCTCCATGCCCAAATTATGGGGTTTTACAGGCACCTGTTTTATTTAAAAAAGGAGGTGAAAAATAATGTTGGATGAAGGGCAAAAGGAATTTTATGAAAAAGGGATTGAACAATTTGATAAGGCAGTATTTGACGACAAAAACAATGAAATAGACTTTTTAACTGTTGCAAGCGAAGAGCCTTATGCGAACAAAACAAAAGAGGAATATATAATTTATTCGCATGATAAAAAATATAATATTATGCTTGAACTTAATTACGAAAAAGACAAGCCTCGTTTGTTCATAACTAACCCAGAAGGAGCACAGCTTAGTTTTATAAACTCTAAACCAGAAACAGTTAAAGCTATTGGGAAGTTACTGTTTTATTGCGCTGAACTGGTTGAAGCTAAAAATAAGGAGGCTTGCAATGGTAAGAGTAATTAGTGATAAGGTGTTGAAAGAAAAAGAAGCGGAAAGGAAGGAAATGATTAAATCTGGTGAAAGCAACTATGACATTCAATATGACAAAGGATATTTACACGCGCTAGACGATATAGAATCCGCATCTGCAATCATGCGCCTACTTGAAGGAGGGAAAGAGTTATGAATGATAAACTTGAAAATTACAAAGGAATAAAGAATTTTATTGAAATAGGAAATCAAATAAAGAATAAGATTAAAGATTATCTTGAAAAGATAGAAAGAAAATCTGAATTTAATATTGATAAATATGAAATGGGATTTAATAAAGATAATCGATTTTCTTCTGCAAAAATAGAGGTTTCTGTTGATGCGTATACAGGTACATTTGGAAACAGCGGCGTTTCGATCGTTACTATTGTTAAGGATTCAAAAGTCTTTAAGGATTTTTTTATTAAAGTTTTAAATAAACACTTTAACGAGCTTATGATTGAAACCGCAGATGAAATTATAGATTCTGCTAAAACTAAAAATTTAGAAGCAATAAAAGAACTTGAAGATATGCTTAAAACATTAAAATTAGAAACAAAGGAGCCTAAATCATGAACGAATTAAACGATGCGGAGAGAAGGATAGAGAAGGGGAATAAGAGTTTATTAGTACATAACAATAACGACGATCTTATTTTTATAGGGTATTTTTTTAGTGCTAGCGCCATCTCACTCAACGAAATGAATAAACGGCAAGAAGAAGAGCTTAAAAAAAAGGCAAGGAGTGAGGGGAAATGAGAGATATTAAATTCAGGGCAAAATGTAAAGCCGATAAAACATGGGTTTATGGCTTTTATTATGAATTACCTACAGGTGAAGCGTTTATCGTTGATAATAAAGGGACTGGTTGGGGAGTTGATAAAAATACTGTAGGGCAATTTACAGGCTTAGAAGATAAAAATGGAAAAGAAATTTATGGGGGCGATATTATATTATATTTTTCTTCAGGTTTTATAGGGAAAGTTTGTTATCATGTTTTACCAAAAACCGAATTTTATCTTTTTGGAGAAAAATTAAACCACGATCTTTTTCTTACCTCCGACATAGAAATTATAGGAAATCAATTTGAACACCCTCACTTATTTAAGGAGCAACATCAATGACCACGTTAAAAAAAGTGCTGGAGAGGTTTGGGAAGAAGTTTCCTTATGAAGAAATAATGGAAGTTGTCGGCGAAGGAGAAGATGGAGGGATTGTTCCTATTGGTACTAAATTTTTAGAGGAAGTAGAGCCTCACTTTATTGTGCAATTCATCGCCGAAGAGTTTACGAAGGCGATGGATGAGGTTGTGGAAAGTTGTAATCAACATATTTGTTTTGGCATAAACCTTGAGAAAGACCTTATTTGTTTTGATTGCCTAACTGAAACTGTTGCACGCAAAAACAAATTTATAGGGAGGGGGTGAAGGATGGAAATAAAAGAAGCATTTATAAAAGAATTTTGCAATGACCATAATGGGGAAATTAGATGGTTACGAGGAGTTGCAGTTAATTTGCCTCATTTGTTAGAACAAATTTTGGAATTCTTTGACAAGCAAAAAGGAGGTTGAATCTATGTGAACATTGCAATATTGAAAATCTTGAGCAGGAGCGGGAGCTGGAGCAAGAGCGGTAGCGGTAGCGGGGGCTGGAGCAGGAGCAGGAGCGGTAGCGGTAGCGGTAGCGGGGGCTGGAGCTGGAGCGGGAGCAAATAGGATTAAATAAAAAAAGGAGACAAAAAAATGAGAACAATTGAAATTAGTGAAACCACTTTTGAAAGAATAAAGGGAGATTTAAAAGAAGAAGAAAAAATGGATATATCAGAATATGAAGATTTAATTGGTCAAAAGTTATTTATACGGACTGTAACCTATCACTTGGTTGGAAAGGTAGATAAAATTGTAGGTAAATTTTTAAGACTTAAGCAGGCTTCTTGGATTGCCGACAGTGGAAGATTTATGAATACTATCAAAGACGGAACACTGAACGAAGTTGAACCCGTTGGAGAAGCATTTGTAAATATTGAGAGCATTACAGATTTTTTTCTGTGGAATCATTCTTTGGATTTGCAACAGAAATGAACCTAACCGACATCTGTTGTAATTTAGAACACGCCAAACGCTTCAAGGAGCTTGGACTGTTTGATGATAGCGTGTTTGTGTGGTTTAGGGATATTAACGGTTATCGTGTTGAAAGTAGGGGAATAGTCTTAAAAATATTACAAGGTTTAATTGAAAATGGACGACAAGTTAAAACTGATGACATCTATCCAGCACCCACTAGCGACGAGATTTTGATGGTGTTGCCTACATATGTGAATAGGGATGGAAAAAATTATTATTTTTGTATGATGAAAGAAGGCGGCGTGGGGACAGGAATACTTGAATATGATTATTTAGAATTACTTTTAAACTTTTTCGATCAAAAGCGATTATTGAGAGAAATAACTCAATTTTTATTAAATCAAAAGAATCCAAATACACTTTCAAAAATACTTTTATATCTCATAGATAACAAACTCGTTAAAGTGGAGGAGGTGAAGGGATGATATTGTCATTAGTTTTATTTTTATGGAGTACAGCGGAAACTGACAGAGAACCATCTATCGTAATGCTTATTACCTTTTTGGTTTCAATGTTTTTATCGGGTTCTCAAGATTTTGCTTTAATAACATTTTTAAAAAGAGGATTAAAATGAGTGGAGGGTCTTTAGATTATGCCTACCAAAGGGTAGACACGATTATATATAAGTTAAGAGATATGATTTTCGATATGACTATTCCTGAAAATAATTTTAACAATAAAGCTCGAAAAGTACCAAAAGAGTATCGTAAATTTATCGCACATTTAGAAAAAGTGTCTCAAGTTTTACACGATCTGGAATGGGCTGAAAGTGGGGATACATCAGAAGATGCAGGGATAAAAAGTATAAATAGGTTTTTTAAGAAACAAAAACAATGAGGAAGTGGCAAAATGGAGAAATGTAAAAAATGTGGAGCAGATATAGTTTGGATTGAATCTGCAGCAAATGCCGAAGGAGGAGAGGGAAAAGAAATGAAAATATATCAACCTACTTGGTGTAAAAAAATAGATTAAACTGAGAGAGAAAGCATTTTTAAAGATGAAGGCAAATCATGGTTTGAAGATATTAGAGCTTTTGAAAAGAATGTAAGCTCTAGTGCAGTTACTATAAAAGTTTTATCATGTATAACAAAGAATATAAAAATTATGAAGGAGCCTAGCCATGCCAAAGATTGAGTGGGAACTTGAAGATGAGAAATTTTGCAATGGATCCAATCTATCGTTAGATTGTCCTTGTCGAACTATTGATGATTGTAGTGATTATTGTGTCTATTTTAAAAAAACATTAGAAGATTCTGACACGACAGACTTTTTTCGTTACAGTCGTCTTCCAGAGTGCATAAAGGAGCTGGGGGAGTGAAGTATCAGAAAAAATACATGGGAATGTGTCGTCCTGATTTTAAGGATGTAGAATCCTTTGGGCTTGATGAGAATAACCATTTGCAAGTTGTTTGTTGTTGTGGAGTTGTTATATACAATCTTGACGAACTTCATAGCCATTGGCTTAAAGGACATTTTGACGTAATCCTAGAAAGAGATTTGCCTGAGGAGGAGCTGGGGAAATGATTTGGCATATAAAGAAGAAGAATAAGTTTGGGGCTATTCTTAAGGAATATAATGGGGTTGTATATCATAGTAAAAGGGAGGCTAATTATGCCAAAGATTTAGATACTCTCAAAAAAGCTAAAGAAATTAAGGGTTGGCGGCGACAGGTTAAAATATCTATCGATATTAACGGATTTCATATTTGTAATTTAATTGTTGATTTTGAGGTTACCAATAATGACGAAAGCGTTGAATTACACGAAGTGAAAGGTTTTGAGACTGCGGTATATAGGATTAAGAAAAAGCTCATTAACGCTACATATCTAAAGAATAATCCGAGCGTTAAATATGTGGTGATTAAGTAAGAAAAGGAGCAAACTAAATGAATAAAGCAGAAGCGATTAGGGCGATGTTGGCTGGGAAAAAGCTTTGCTGGAGAGATGCACCAAAAGATTTTTTTTATTATCATTTCTATGAAAATAAGTTTAAGGCTTATACGCATCAAAATGAAGCATTTAACTTTTTATCAATAAACGATTCTTTTACTAATCCAGAAGGATTGATAGTTTATAAAGAGTTTAATCCAAGGGTAGAGTTACCTGAAAAAATTAAAACAGCTAATAGTGATAGTTTTGACTCTAGTATAATTAAAATTGCAATAAACAATCTTATAGACTATTTAAAAGAAAAAGAGGGAACGCAATGATAAAGTTTTCTATTTTTAAACATTGGGATAATATAAAGAAAAAGCTAAGAAAAGAAAGAAATGAAAGGGAGACATAAATGATTAAGCCATTCTCAGAGCATTTGCTAATCGAAGTGTTGCTGGTTGAGCAAAAGACGGAATCAGGAATTATTTTGGGGTATCAACAAGGACAAAGCGAATATTTAAGAGATGTATATCCTTTTTCAGGTGTCATCAAGGCTAAAGGGAAGGATACAGAAGGGTTTGAAGTAGGGGAGGAAGTTATTTTTATGCGGTGGGGACTAGAGTACATAAGCAAAACAGAAGGGATTATAGACAAGAAAGACATAGTAGGAAAATTGGAGAACAAAAAAATATGAATTTTATAACCAAATTTTTTAGGCGAAAAATATCAGAAAGCAATGGAGGCAAAGAGATAGAAGCTATTTATAACCTTTTATCAGAAAACGAAAAAGAAAAATTAAAGCCTTTATATGATTTGCATAATGATTTTTTAGAAGGATATGAGATAGGGTATTCTGATGTTCTAGCAGCATATTTTCGATCAAAGTTTAATAAGGGGAAATTAAATGAAAAATATTAAGTTTCGACCAAGAATTTCCAACCAGGAACTTATTAGATTAGAAAGATAAAACAGGAGAGTGATATTAAGTGCAACATAATTATAAACAAGATATATATCTTGAAGCACAAATGAGAGCAATGGAAGGAAAAAAAGAAGGGCTAGAGGATTTTTATAGTGGAGTAGATACTTTAATAGAAAGAGTTTTATCTTTGCTTCTTAGCAACAAACAAAAAGCTATATATTGCTATAGGATGCAATCAGAGCCAGTATCTTACTCCGTTATTGCAAAAGAACTTAAAGATACTCCAAGCAAAATAAAGTTTGAATTCAAAAAAATAAATAAAAAACTAAAGAATTTTAGAGCTTTTTTGGATTCTATGAAATAAGGTTAAGCTTTACTTTAATATTCGGTTGGCTTGGGATAGCTTTTAGGTCTTCCCCCTTTTGAACCATTTATCCTTTTAAACCTCTAATAAAAATAAGTCGGGTCAAAATCACGTCCAAAATATGCCTATTTTTTGGCTTGGTTACGCTAAATAAAAAAACAGTGGATCAAAATCACGTCCAAAGTGCATTACATATATAGGGGCATAGATGAAAATCATAGCAACTAAACCAAGCAACGGAGCTTTTGTCAAGTTTGACAGCGAGGGACAGTCTGAGATCAGGCTGGTTTGTGACGCTAGTCAGCAAGAGAGGGTAAAAGAGTTGCTAGACATACCATACGGAGAAGTGTTTGAAGTTGATTTTTGTGTTGGTAACAAGGAATAACAATCATGGCATTTGAGAAAGGGAAATCAGGCAATCCTTGTGGGAGACCTAAGGGCACAGGGCTAAAAGACCTTGCAGAAGAGCTAAGGAAGCAAGGGGCGATTGATAGGGCTATTAAGGTAATGACGGATGGGTTGGAGCAGGGCAGGACTAAGTTTGAGGCGGCGAAATGGATTTTAGAGAAGGTTTATGGTAAGGCGCCGCAAGCCGTAGAAATGAGTGGTCAACTTAATTTAACTTGGGCTGATATTGGCAAAAAAATAATTGAGGCAAACAAATAAATGCAAACAATCGACGAAATGACACAAAACTTTAAAGCGGCACAACAAAACCCAGTAGGCTGGTGTCGAGAGGTTTTAGGCGTTAAAACTCTAACATGGCAAGGGCATATCGATATTCTTAATGCTTTCACTACACACAAAAAAGTATCAGTAAAATCAGGACATTCGATGGGAAAAGATTTTATAAGTGGATTATTGTCTTTATGGTTTTTGTATAGCTTCCCAGAAAGCGTCGTGATTACTACAGCTCCAACTGCAAGGCAAGTCGAAAAAATTGTGTGGGGTGAGATCCATAAATATTGGCAGGCTAAACTTGGTGGCAAAGTGTTATCAACCTCGATCGAGATATTGCCTAACTGGTATGCACTAGGCTTTACGACTAAGGACGCCAACCAGATGGTGGGCAAGTTCCAAGGGTTTAAGAGTCGCAATTTACTAGTGATTGTTACAGAGGCGCAAGCAGTTGATGATTCCATCTACGAACAGATAGATGGCATAATGACCAGTGATAATTCATATCTTTATTTAGCTGGCAATCCGACAAGAGCAGACGGTGAGTTTATAAGGTCGTTTAGTGATCCATCATTTAAGACCTTTACTTATTCTGCCTATGAATCACCAAATTACATTGCAGGCAAAGAGATTATACCAGGTATGGCTAGTAGGGCTTGGGTTGAGCACATGGAGCGCAAATGGGGCAAAGAGAGTCCAATGTTTAAGGCTCGTGTGCTGGGGGAGATACTTAAGCAGAGCGCAAATAGTCTCATCTCTCTTGAGTCTTGCTATAAGTCATTAAATGCAATGCCAACTAAGGGTTGGCGAGTTTTGGCTGTAGATCCTGCAAGGTATGGAGATGATTATACAGCTTTCGTGTCTATGCAAGGTGGCAAAATGATTGAATGTGAAACAGAGCATGGCAAGCCAACACCTGAAACCGAAGGCAAGATATTGGCTAAGTTACGCAAGGGACATTACGACATCGTGGCAATCGACGAAGGCGCAATGGGGGCCGGGATATATGACCACATAGATCAAGTTTTACCAAATTTAAAAGACATAAATGGGAACTCTTTAGATATACGGCTTGTGCCTTTTAATTTCGGTAGTTCGCCGCAAGATAAAGTCCAATTTGCAAATTTAGGCACAGAATCTTATTTCAAAGTTTGCAATCAAATAGAGCAAGGAATGATACAGCTTGCTGATGATGGTGATTTATTTGCCCAATTATCAGCACGAAAATATAAGTTTAACAACAAAGGACAAATGATTCTTGAGAGCAAAGAGGACTTAAAAAAACGAGGATTACCAAGCCCAGACAGAGCAGATGCGCTAGTTATGGCGTGTAGTCTATCGTTAGATGATGGATTTGTTGAAAACAAAAAAGAACGAGAAGAAACAGAATTTGATGCACATAATATCGAAACAGACGAGTTTGGATGTCCTGTAATTGAAGATATCGAGGTATATGCATAATGAATGAGGTGCTGAAATGACAATACAAAGGCGTAGTATGAATTTAACGCCAGAAATCATTAGAAATGATGATAAAAGAAAAAACAAAAAGAATAAAAAAGCATCAAAAATATCCTTAGATTTTGAGCAACCTTTTATGGCAATTGAAAACGCTAATGATAATATGTTAAAAAATAAATCTGTTGAAGTTGAAAAAGAAAAAATACTTGAAAAAGAAAAATTGTTGGAAAATCCAACTCCAGAAAACATCGCAAAAAATCAAAGTACACAAGTTATCTATAAAAAGATGGAGTTTGGCACAATTAAGCTTGATAGTGAGGAAGCTGAAGATTTAAGAAAGCGTGCATTAGAGGCTGTCATAAATAGATACAAAGAAGTTGAGAGCTTACATGACCAAAAAGTTAAAGATTGGGACAGATGGGAAACACAGTGGAAAAATAAGATAGTAAGTCAAGATGGAACAACAAAGACGAGAGTAAGCAGTCCCGAGGTCTGGAATGCTGTCGAGGACTGGACCGCTACGATTATGGCCGCAAATTTAGGAGTTGACCCTCCCGTTAAGTTTAAGGTCAAGAAAATGCTTGATAAATCAAAAGAGCTAAAAATACAAAAAATATTATGGCAAAATGCAAAAGATGTTGGATTTGAGGAAGAGTTTGAGAGAGGTGCACGAGAAGGCTGTAAGCTTGGTACCTTTGCATTTAAGTGTCCATGGCAACTTGACGAAAAACCAACTTTGCAACTTGTAACTGAAGAATTCGAAGAAAATATTAATGGAGCAATCGTTAAGCGAAGGAAGCAAATTATACGGGAAGTTATAGAAATCGAGGACAGGGTAGGCTTTAAGGCTCTTGATTTAAGACGGCTTTATTATCGCTACGATAAACCTTCATGGATTATCGAAAGAATAAATGATAATTGGGATACCATTGAAAAGCTGGCAAAAGAAAATAATGTTTATACCAATCTTGAGAAAGCAAAGAAGACAATTGTAGATACAACCGGACAACCTGACTCAGAAGCAAAGAGTGATAGTGAGACTACTCCGTTGTCTTCTTTGCTTTCAATTGATGGGGATGTTGAAATCTTTGAAGGGCATCATATTCCTTTTTACTTTAAAAAGAGCGACCCTGTTCCTGAAGAGTTGAAAGGAAAGAAAGTGCCTTGCATAATAAGTATTGCAAATGAGCAGGAAGTAATAAGGTTACAGCCTACGCCTTACAGGACAGTTCCATATTTATTGGTACCCTTTATACCACAAGCTGGTTCTTCGTTAGGCGTAGGCATTCCTGAAATAATTGAAAAGATGTACAAAGAGCTTAATTTGAGGAAAAATCTGTCGCTAAACGCTAACACCCTAGGCTTGTATTGCATGATAGCCGCTAATATGAAATTTATTAAAAAACCACAGCAACTTCAAATAAAACCTCATCAAGTGATTGAATTAACTAATGTGCCGCAAGGGGCAAACATAGAAAACATACTATCATTTGTCCGACCTCCGGTTGAGTTTGTGCAAGTTGCTCAACAATTGATTGGAAAAATTGAACAGAATATACAAGTTGCAACACGACTCAAAGGTGTCAGTAGCGGTGAAAAAGTTGCCCCTAATCCAACAGCCACAGAAATGGCGTCGATAATGAAAGAAGCTTTAAAGTCGTTAAAGTTAGTGTTTAGACGAATTGATAGAGGAATTGTTGAAGAATATTTTGAACGTGCTTATATTATGACGATTCTTAATAGACAGAAAAGTTGGTTTTTAGAGTTTAAGCCAGACGAACTGCAAACGATCAGGCATAAAATGTTTGATGGGCAAACAATGATGGGGCAAGAGCATCTTGGCGCATTTTCAAATTCAACAGAAGAAATGCCAATGTCCCCAATGGCTAACCAAGAAAATCAGTGGATAGAAATAACACCACAAGACATTTATAGCAATGGGATTGAAGTTGAGGCTTTAGGTGCAAGCCATATGGAAGACGAGATCGTTAAAACTCATCAGAGTTTGCAAACGCTTGACATAATTTACAAATATGGCAATGAGCCTGTAGTTAATGATGAGGGACAGAGCGTAATGCTTAATAAATATAAAGCATGGAATGATATGCTTTATTCGAGTGGCAAAAAAGATATTAAAGAGTGGTGGATTGCGGTTCCGCCTCCTTTGCCTACACCACCTGTTCCTATGACATTGGCAGAGCAACCAATGTTGCCAGGCATAAAATCTCCAAACCTGCAAAATATAGCTCCTAATATGGCTAATTTACTCGGAGGAGCTGCTGGAGCAGGGAGGAGACAATGAGAAAAGAAGAATTAGACGATTTTTTATTATCTGATATTTATAAAGAGATAAAAAATAGATTAAATATTTTTAAAGAAGAAAGCAAAGAAGAACTTATAAATCTTGATTTTGATCGAGATTATGCACCAATAAAAGCAGTTAAATTGCAAGGAAATATGGATGCAGTAAATAAATTGTTTGATATTATTCAAGATTTAAAAGATGAGTTTGAAATAGAAAAAAGTGGAGGTGAAGAAGAAGAATGAGGCAAGCAAAAAAGACAAAGAAAATGAAAAAAAAGACTTTAATGGAAATGAAAATAAAAAAAGTATAAATAATTTATTTAATTTTAAATGCTCGGACTAGCTATCCGAGGGTAAAGAACCCAAACAAAAGCCTTATAAGGCGGGCGATTAACCACAGGTTAATTTGTCCGCCTTTTTGTTTGGAAAGTTAGAGATTATAAAGGAGGTAGGACTATAAATGGAATCAATAGAGTTAGATTTGACAGGTAGTTCAATAGCTTCTGAAACATCTGATTCAGCGTCAAAAGAAAATGCTGGACAAGAAGAAACAGAAGTGAAAGACGAAATTGAATCAATAAACTTAGAAGATCAGCAAGAAGTAGATGGAAAAGAAAATTCATCAAGCGAAGAAGCTGAAGTTGTTAAAGATAAGATTGCAACTGAAACAACTAAACCACAGCAAAGCAATCCGTTAGACCCTCGAAGGTTGCAATCGGAACGAGACAAGATAGAGGCTGCATATGGGAAGCTCGTAAAAGAAACTTTGCCATATATAAAATATGACCAATTTGGAAATGTTTTAGGTGCTAGGGAAATAGAACCACAAATCCCTAAGGAGGATGCGGATAGTCTTTATGAAAAAGCTTTATTATCAGGAGATAAGGAAGCATTTAAGCAAATTATAGAAAACACTAAAAAAGAAGCAGTTCAAGCTACGCTTACCCAGTTTTCTGACTATACAAACTTACAAAAAGAAGTAGAAGCAATCCAAAAAGAATACTCTAATTTATTTGATAATGCTGGGAATATTAAGAAAGATGAACCATTAGCACAAAAGACCGAAGAAGTTTTGCGTTTACCAGCATTTAAAGAATTAGTAGAGTCAAACAAAATGACACCTAAAATGGTTAAAGTGGCAATTCAATTAGCAGAAGCTAATTTAATCAAAGAAGGACTTTCGTCTCGTGACCAGAAAATAAAAAATGAAGCACAACAAAGGATAAAAGAATCAGGCGCTTCATCGCTTGCAACAGGAATCTCAAGCATACAAACTGATAATTCAGAGGAAATGTCTTTGAATAATGACCAACTTTCTTATTATAAGAAACAAGGTTACAACCAAGAAAACCTTAAACGATTATCAAAAATTGTGGCAAGAGCACACAAAGAAGGAGGGTATAACATATTATGAGTCCTACTAAAAAGAAAGATTTAAATTTAGATATTTTTGATGAAACTAAAAAGAGTAAAGGTGAGATTGATCCAGTCATTGCAAAATCGGATCAAAAAAATAATTTGTTTATTGGAGCTGAAGTTGTCGGGCTACAAAGCCTTGATAAAACAACTTTAATTAATGCCAATCCTACTTATTGTTATAGGTGGAAAAATAAAAATCAAATGGCAGGGAAACGATCTGGTTATTGGCTTGTACTGGATAAAACTCATCCAGAATTTAAGGATTTAAAAGTTGTTGAAGATCATACTCCAAATGAAACTTTTTATACTATTGGTGATTTAATTTTATGTTGTATGCATAAAGATACACATCGTCAAATAATTAACCAAAAACAAGAAAATGCAATACAACTAGGAAAAGAATTTGAAGAAAAATCAAAAGCAACAGAAGAAAGAATTAATAAGTCAAAAGGAAAAGAGAAACTTACTATTTTAAATAAAATGGAAAACGACGGGGAATTAGAACCGTTATCCATAGAAGGCGTTTAAAAACTAAAAAATAAGAGGTTAAAATGGCAAATAGAATTAAATATGGCTTTGTTCCAGTTCATGCAGAAAACTATACAACTCCACAATGGTATGTTGTTGCTGCAAGTCAAACAATAGCACTTGGTGATCCTGTTATTATGAATAGCGCTGGTAGGGTTGAAGTTGCAGTTGCGGGAGAAATCTCCACTGCAATTATTCTTGGGGTTTCTGCTTCGTATGTTGAAAACTCCACCGTAGACGACCCAATTCAAGTTTATGATAATCCAAACCAGATATTCGAAGCAATGGTGTCTACTGGCGCTTTAGCTGATCCGTATACTACAAGTAATGTTGGAGGGAATAAATATTTTCAATTAGCAGGGACAACTGGAGCTTTTTATGTTAATGCAGCAGCATTTACAAATGGAATCTTTAAGTGTGTAGGAAACAGTTCTGATCCCGAAGCCTCGGAAGTAGGCGCGAATCAAAGAAAACTGTTTAAGTTTCTTTCTACGAGGCATATTCTGAGTTCTTAAAAATAATATAGGAGGTAATTAAAATGGCAAATACAGTTAAATATGGATTTTTACCAGTCCATTCAGAAAAGTACCATGCCCCGCAATGGTATGTGGTTGCAGCGACTCAAACAATTAAAAAGGGGGATCCTGTTAGTTTAGATAATGCAGGGCGAGTAATTATTGCCGTTGCAAATAGTACTACTCAATTTTTAGGAGTATCTGAAACAGGCGTAACGGCTTCCACAGTAGGAGACCCAATTCAAGTATGTGATGACCCAAACCAGATATTCGAAGCAATGGTGTCTACTGGTGCTTTAGCTGATCCGTATACTACACGATCAGCTTTAGCTTGTTTTGATTTAGCAGGGACAACTGGAGCTTTTTATGTTAATGCAGCAGCATCTGCTCAAGATGTTTTTCGTTGCGTAGGAAACAGTTCTGATCCCGAAGCCTCAGAAGTAGGCGCGAATCAAAGAAAGCAGTTTAAGTTTAATCCTGCCGCACATATGTACGGTACGATAGCGTAGTTTTAAAATTTATTATATAGGGAGGAAATTAAAATGACAATGAGATCAACAGATTTTTCAAATATTATTGCCCCAGGACTAGCGAAAGTAATTCAAGACAAATTTAAGCAATTTGAGTTGCAATATCCAAAATATATGCATATATTTCCATCAAAAAAAGCTTATGAACAAAGTTTAACAATGGAAGGATTTGGTGCAGCGCCAATAAAACTAGCAGGAGTTTCAGTTAACTATTTTGATTTAACGGAAGGGTATAAAACTACTTTTACCCATGCTACATATGCAGTTGGGGCTAAAATAGAGTATGAACTTTATGACGATGATCTTTATGATGCATTGCAACCTAAAATTGCTCGCTATTTAGCAAGATCATTACAACAGAGAATGGAAATTTTAGGCGCAACCCCAATTAATACAGGATTTACTACGGCTGGGGCAGATGGACAAGTTTTATTTTCTACGGCTCATCCGTTTAAGTCCGGAGGGACAGCTAGTAATAGACTTGCGGTTGATGCGGACTTATCAACTTCCTCGTTATCAGCATTATTAACTGTAATGGACACAACAACAGAAGCAGGAGCAGTAAATATTAAGTTAAATCCTACTAAACTTCTTATTCCACCTCAATCTAGATGGGTCGCAAAGACTATTTTAGGGTCAGATCAGTTGCCTGGAAGTATGGATAACGACATTAATGCTTTGAAAAATATTTTAAAGCCTGTTATGTGTAACTTTTTTACTGATTCTGATGCTTTTTTTGTACAAGATGAAGATCATGATATGACTTATTATGATCGTGAAAAACCAAAAATGGAAAATTCTGATGATAAAGATACTTTTGACGCTAAATTTACCATAAGGATGAGATCGTCAGCAGGCTATTCAGATTGGCGAGGAATTGCAGGAAGCAGAGGAGCTTAATTTTAAAAAAGACATTTTTTTAAAGTTTTGGTCTTAGATAACTAAAACTTTAATATAAAAAGGATAATGAGGGTTAAATCCTTCAACTGGACAAGAGGCGGAACGTTAAATCGTTACCTTTAGTAAAGATGGGCGGAGTGTTAAATCACTACCTCTCTTGACAGTCCTAAAAAGGAGAAAATAAAATGAGTACTGAACATTCAACAAGGATTTTTGATGAGCTAATGGGAGACAGGGGAGACAGTGGAATAGTATCTGAAACTTCTGGAAATACATGGTGGGTCTGTAATTCGGCTACAGTCTTAGATGGTAGACTAAATGGTTCTAACGGAAACGATGGATTGTCTCCAATGTCACCTTTTGAAACTATTGATTATGCAGTCTCACGATGTGTTGCAAACAAAGGCGATGTTATCAAAGTTATGGAAGGGCATACAGAAAATGTAAATTCTGCAACGGCTCTTCAATTAGATGTTGCAGGAGTAAGGGTTGAGTTTTTGGGTGAAGGCTCTGGAAAAGCAAAACTTAGCTTTAGTACAATAACAAGTGCTGCTATGACAATTACAGCAGCTGGGGTTACACTTGTTAATCCAAGATTTGAAGCTGCAATAGATGGTTTGACAGGACCTATTAGTATTACAGCAGCTGATCTTAAAATCATTGACCCTGAATATTACGATGCAACGGATATGAATACAGTTGATGCGTATGTTGCTAGTGCAGCAGCTGATCGACTAAAAATTTATAATCCTAAATTTTTTAAGAGTAACGAAGGTGGAACACAGAAACAAAGTCATATCCAAGTTGGAGCTGCTGGCGATGTTGAGATAATCAATCCTGACATAAACGGCGATTTTGCCACAGGAAATATTGAGAATACTACAGCATGGGCTAGAGCTAGAATAAAAAATCCAACATTAAACAACACAAATGCAACACCAAAGCCAACAATTTCATTAGCAGCAGCATCTGCTGGTATTGTTGAAGGCGGAAACTTAAGAGTTGCGTCTGGGGTACTTTTTGTTTCTGCTGTAAACCAAATGGAATGGAGAGATGTTTACGGGACAAATACAGTTGGAGAACATGCTAACTTTTTAATTGGTGGAATAAGTTCTTATGCGAAAGACCCAGCAATTGGAGCAAATACAGCTGATAATTTGTTTGATAGCACAAACACAGGAGCAAACGCTGATGGGTCTTTAATGGAACGAGCTGAATATATACAATCTTCTATTGGTGCTGGATTAGGTGCGGCCGTTGCGGCGATTCAAACAGATTTAGGCAACCCCTCTATTCGCACAAATCTTAAAACAATCGAAGCAATGCTTGGGAACCCTGATTCTGCCGGAGCAACTATTTATGACGCCATTGGTTCGGGTGCGGGATTAGTAAGTTATCCTGCGGCGGCTCCCGCTGGAGACGGAGTTTCGGTTGCAGAAGTTGCAAGATATATACAGGAGAGTCAACTTGGGACTTTAGCAAATACCGGAGGAACTGCAACTGTTGGAGGGATTTTAGGAGATGTAAACAATAGTTCAGTTGCTACTCGTTTAACAAATGCTCAAACAGAACTAGACAAAATTGGGACAATAGTCAATACAGGTGGAACTGCAACACTAGGCGGAGCCTTGGGAGATGTGGCCAATGTGAGCGTAGCTACAAATTTAGCTAAGATTGGGACAATTACAAATACTGGAGGAACCGCTACATTAGGTGGGGCAATTGGGGATGTAGCTAATATCTCTGTTGCTACTCGTCTTGGGAATATTGAAACTGAAACCGATCTTATTGGTACGCCTGTAAATACTGGGGGAACAGCAGAAATCGGCGCAATGCTTGGGGATTTTGCAAATATAAGTTTAGTTACCAGATTAGGGGTTCCTGTTACTTCTGTTTCTGCTGATATTGCAGCAGTTAAAACAGAAGCAGATAAAATTGGCACGATTGTTAACACTGGGGGAACAGCCACGATTGGTGGAATCTTGGGAGATTTTGCAAATGTAACTGCTGTTACAAAACTTACAAATATTCAAAATGAAGTTAATAAGGTAGATTCTGCTACTTTGGCAGCAAGTCCTACAGCAGGTTCTTTAGCAAGATTTATAGCTTCAGGTGGAACTGCTTTGGGTACACCACTAGCTGATAGCAAATCTCTCGTTGATGCGCTTGGAACAAACGGAACAACAGTTGCGGATAGCGCCACATCAGTCTTAGGAGCAATTGGTGCTAATAATGCTAATAATGCTTTTGATTCAAGTACAGTAATTTCTAATCCAGACGGTTCTGTATTAGAACGAGCTGAAGATTTAAGAAAAGTAGTAAGAGGGTCAGAAGGATTAACATTAAAAGTTACTTGTGATGCTGGAATGGTTGCAAGTACAACTTCTCTTGTTAGTGCTGATTTAATTGGATATGGTAACGATTTATTTAATAATAAATATTATGTAGAAGTTATCAAAAATACAAGTGCAGTTGGAACAATGCCAGAAGGATTTACTCGTCAAATTACTGATTATGATTCAGCTACTGGGACTTTAACTGTTGCGGCATTCCCAGGGAACGTTGAGGCGAGTGATGTTCTTTTAATTAAACACGATTCTTTGGCGATGCTCGATTCAGTGACTTACGATTCAACTTTGATTACTGCAGCGGCCAATGGTTCGCTAATGGAAGTAGCAAAATATATTGAAGGTGAAGTAAATCGTATATCTGCTGCATCTCTAGCTGTTTCGCCAGTCGCGGGTTCATTGGGAAGATTTATAGCTTCAGGTGGAACCGCCCTTGGAACAGAGCTTGCTGATAGTAAATCTTTAGTGGATGCTCTAGGGACAAATGGTACAACCGTTACTGCGGCAGCTGGTTCTGTACTAGGTGCTTGTGGCACACAGTTTGTAGTAAGGAAAATGCTAACTTCTAGCAATATTACTCAAGCTGGGGTTGATATTACAGGATTAGTTACAACTGGAGCTTTATTGATTAAAGATATTTATATCAATACAGACGCTACTGGTTTGGCTGCTGGTACAAACTTTCAAATTACAACAGACAATACCTTTGGTATTACTACTCCAATCTTTGAAGAAGCCGTTGCAAACTTAGGAGCAAACAAAACCGAGTCTTTGGCGACTGGTTCTGTAGCCGCTGTAGCCGGTGGTGTGTTGGGAGTTGGTAAGAAATTGATTGCAAAATCAACTGTGGCTGATTGTACAGGCGGTGGACAAATCTCAATTGATATTGTCTTTCAGCGTGTGTTAGATGGTGCATTGGTTTTAGCAGCTTAAGTATTCTAATTTTACCCCTCCCTAATAAAATAGGGAGGGGAAAATTAAGGAGATAAATTTATGGAAAAAGTTAAAGGTGCAATTGTTTATAAAGAAGTTTTGCTGACAGGAGAAACAAGATTTTTAATTATATTTTATGAAGATGGTAAATTGTATGACGCAACAGGGATTTTGCCTGTAACAGCGATGGCATAAATAGGATCGCTTATGAAAAAAGATAGGGGATATTATCCTACAAAAGACGGAAAATTTAAAGGGCGCATTATCGAGTGCGCAATTTGTGGTCAAGAATTTCGGCGATATGAAATGATTTATCAAAATGGATATTTAGTTTGTAAAAAGTATTGTTACGATGAACCAGGCCATAAGCCAAAATAAGGAGATGAAATTATGATAGATGCAATAGCATATAATCCCGCAGATATGTCAGTTGATGCAACGGCTAGAGGTCCTGTTAGCATTGCAACAGACTTGAAAGGAAGACCAATAGTTTATGATGCCAGCTTGACACCTGGCGCAGACACTACAAATGGGGTTCAAGCAGTTGTTTATAAACCTCAATCGAATAATACTTATGCTTTAACATGGGATAATAGTAGTGCCGCAGAAACCTCTAGTGTCTCTAAAAATGCGGCAGGGACTTTATATTATGCATTATTTTACAATGGGAATGGAGCAACTAGGTATTTTCAAGTATTTAACTCTGCAACTGTGCCTGCTGATGGAGTAGTTCCAGTAATAACTATTCCAGTTACAACGGGGCAAACTTTAGTCTTAGATTTTTCTAATTTTGGGATGTATTTTTCTACAGGGATTTCTTGGTGTAATTCAACAACTGGTGGAACAAAAACTATTGGAGCGGCAGATTCTTTAGCTCAAGTAGGCGTTGCATAAGGAGGATATATAATGGCAAATCCAGGATATAAAATAGTGGCCTTACCAACAGTAAGCGCAAACAATAAAATACTTGTTAATGCAAAAATTTACGATGCATCGGATTCAGAACTTTTAGATACAAATTTCGAATTTGATCCGACGGTAACAGCAAGTGAAATCACTGATACTTTAGAACAAGCAGTTGTAGATTTAAATACTACTGCAACAGTCCCTGATCCTAGCGATTTAGACTTAACGATTGGAACAATAATTAGAGTTGCGTTGTCTTAAAATAGGAGATAAAAATGCCAAAACTTATTGCAAGACAACAAGATTATTCGATAGCTTTAGCAGGTAGTGGAAATTATATAAACACAAATTTAGCAAGGAACTTAAGAACAAATGCTACTTCGTTTATAATCTATGCTAAGCCTGATTTATTTTCAGGTGTTGGACTACCAACTTTATTATCCCAACAAAATGGGACAGGAACTGGAAGAAGCATCCTTTATTTTGATGAGGTTACAAAATTTTTAACAACTGCATTGGGCGGAACAGCAGTTTCTGGCACAAAACGACTTCGATCAAATACTTATTATTGTTTTATTGTAATAATTGATATCAATACTCCTTCAATGAAAATATATATTGGAGATGGAGCGAATTTAACATTAGATATTTCTGCTCCGATTTTAGCTGAAAGTGCAACGGGCAACTTTATTATTGGGGCAAACAAGTCATTAGCTTTTAACTTTAAAGGGAATGTTTGCGGATATAAAGTTTTCAATAAAGCGTTATCTTCAACAGAAGTAAATAATTTATATTATTATAATGGATTTAACTCTAATGATGTTTTACAAGAATTTAATTTTACAACTGGGAGCGGGGCTACTTTGGTTGATACTGGTGCAAGTTCTACAAATGGGACAATTGTTGGCGGAAATGTTTGGAGTTCCATTACTGCCTTTAAGTCAAAAACTTTGACAACAACCAACTTAAAAAGAATTGCAGGAATTAGCGCAGTTCAATTAGTTGGAACCAAAGCTGACCCAAATGGTTCTGACCAATCTATTGATATAACAACAATGACTTTTGATCCTTCTACAACAGATTTTTCTGTTTTGCTATTTATTTACCCTAAGCCAAGTTTTGATAGTACTTGGTATAATACACAACTTTATTCTCAAAATAATGGAACTGGAACAGGAAGAACTTGGTTAGGACTCCCATATGCAGAAGCTCCAACTTTATTCGGTAAATACTCTTCTTCGTTTGGAGGAGGATCACAAAATTCTGATAAAGTAGCAGAATTGGGTAAATGGCAAGCAATTGGAATAACCTATGAATTATCAACGCATACATTAAAATATTATTATTTTGATGATATTAAAAGCCCTGGACTAATTAAAACAATTACATCAGTAACAATAGAAAGCGCAACCGGTTATCATTGTATTGGAGCCTCTAAAAACGGCGGCACGAATCCTTTAACAGGAACAAGATGTTTTGGTGATTATGTCGGTCCTTCATTTGTGTGGAAACGAAAACTTTTAGATAGCGAAATGTTAGCAGGTAGTAAATTTCAATATGTAGATAGGACAAGGTTAGAATTGGAACTTTTAATGCAACAAAACAGTGGAAATATTATAGATACATCAGGCAATAATCATACGGTGATTGTTTCTAACGGTGCGACTTGGAGTGATGGTCAATTTATGGCAAGCAAAACAATTTCTAGTAGTAAGGCAATAGCATAAGGAGAAATTATGTTAGTACAAGATGTATATACCGAAATAGCCGATAAATGTGCTTTAGATGCAACAAGCACAGCAGATAAGACTAAAATCCTAAGATCAACAAGAAATCAATTGAAAAGGCTATATCGAAAATTAAAATTAAAGGCTGAACGACAAACAAATACTTTGACAACAGTTGCAAATACTTTTCTTTATTATATTGATAGTAGAGTTTTTAAGACAATAAACTTTAGAGAAACAAGCTCTTCTTTAAAATTGGAACATATGAGTAGAGAAGATTTTGAAGCAACTTATCCAAGTCCTTCTGCAACTGATACCGGAATTCCTTCTCTTTATATTCCATTAAGATTAGTTCGGGCTTCTGCACAGCCAACAACGTCTTCTACTATTAGGATATTTTCTTCTAGTGCAAGTGATATTACAAGTTATTTTGTAGTAATAAAAGGTATTTCTGGAGGAGTTGAAAGGGCTGAAAGATTGACATTGAACGGTATAACTCCAGTAGTTTCAACTAATTCTTATACTTCAATTTTAAGTGTTTCAAAAGATGTAACAATTGGGACTATTAACGTTTCAGCAGATAGTTGGGTTACTACGATTATTTCTTTAGCCCCTGCCGAAAACTTTAAAGAATATTGGGAAATAAGATTACACTCGATTCCTGATGCTGTTTATTCTATTCCATATACTTTTGATCCGCATCCGTCGTTAGTCGTAAATGATGAGGACTTAGTGCCTATTCCTGACGACTTATCAGATGTTTTAGTTGAAATGATAATTGCCGATGTTTTATTCGGGCAAGGCGATGCTAAATATGCGGCAAGAGAAAAAAAAGCTAACGCTCTTATAGTAGAAGCACAAGATGATAATTATGTAGCACAAGACGAAGAAATAACTTTTGATTTTGAGGAGTAAAAGATGCCACAATATTTAAGTGTTAATACATTTGGCGGATTAAATAGAAACGAACAACTTATTATTCCTATACAACAAAATTCATTGAGCGATCAATTGCAAAACTGTTTAAATTTTCAAGGCGGAGTTTCAACTGAAACTGTGGCGCCTTCTCCTTTATTAAGTTTCCAGAATCTAACCCCACTTTTAGGAACCATAACTAAAAGTAAAGCTGTTATAAATTTCCCTTATTTACTTCCAGCTACACCTGATCCAGTAGTGCCAACAAGTGGAAGGGCAAGAGGAATGTTTCAATTTTTTCCATCACCAGGGAAGTTAACAAATAGCGAACTTTACTATGCGCAATGTTCATCTGATTATAATACTGGTACGCTCTTCAAATTAAAAATCGATTCAACTATTTGGGTTACATTAGGTAGTTGGACAAGGTATCATACTTTTTTTTGTAATTATAATGACAAGGTTTTTTTATGTGCAAATAGAATCCAGTTATCAAAAACAATGTCTTTGTGGGATGATTGGATTTCTAGGGCATATGATAAAAGTGCAGCGGCTAGCTTTATTGTGGGAGAAGATTTGACTTTTACAAATGGAGATACAGCGGTAACAGGGACAGGAGGAACCTTTTCTTCAAGTTGGCGAGGATTATGGATCAAAAAAACAGCAGCAGATGATTGGTATGAAGTTGTAAGCGTCCTAAACGCAAATACGTTGTATTTAAGTACGGTCTATTCAGGGGTTACAGGAAACGGAGGATTAGGGAACTCTCAAAAAGCTAACGCAATAGGAGAAATTATAAATGGGCTAAGCTATGGATGTATGCCTAAATTTATAATCAGTTTTAAAGAGAAACTGTTTATTGCAAATTTCGAGGTTACTACTTCTGTTATTGCTCCTACTCGTTTAAGATGGTCAGTAACTGGAGACACTGAAGATTGGGGAGGATTAGGCTCAGGGTATATTGAAGTAGGCGAAGGTGATGGACAAGCAATCTCTGGGCTTGGTAAAATAGAAGATTTACTTTTTGTATTTAAAGATAGGTCTTCTTACATTTATCGTTGGACAGGAGATGTGGATACTCCAATAACATTAATAAAAACTTTTAATTTTGGCTGCATCTCAAATAGAACAATTCAAGAAGTTACCATTGGAGGAGTTGCAGGATTAATATATTTATCCAATAAGGATGTTCGTTTTACAAATGGATATTCTGATTATTCAATTGCAGGAAATATGCATGAGTTTTTTTTAAAGAGTCTTGAAACTCGAACATCGAGTACTTTTTTTGGAGCAACAGAAACTGATAATTATTACCCCTGGGCGATTATTGATAAACAGAACACTACGTATAGTCTTTGTTTTCCTAATAGTACAACTAATTATACGGTTGTTTATATTTATAATTATGCGAGCAATAAGTGGATAGGCACAAGTCAATATTATGATGCAGGCGTAGGAACAAGCGTAACAGCTTCATCATATTATAATGAGCGTATTGTTTTTGCTGGGACCGCTAGCACAAACCAATTAAAACAATTCGACTCAACTGTGAACAACATTTCAATGTCTGGAATTTTAGAGTCTGCTACGTTTTATTCCGGCTTACCAAATAAAAACATGAAAATTCATTGGATAGAATTTGCATTTAAACCCAATACTTCACTTCCAGACATTATAATTTATCTATATTGTAGAAAGAATTTTCAAACTCTATCAACAAACCAAACGTATACTTTAAACGCTACTACTTTAGGAACTAATGGCTACCCTGTTAATATTAAAAGATTTTACATCAATGATACGTTTAAGTATTTTTCTTGGTATTTGTTAGAAGATGCTGCCGATTCTAGTAGTTCTAATTTCGGAATAATTTCATGGACAATTTGTTACGATATTGTTGATACGGTTTAAAAATTTAAAAGGAGAAAAAATAAATGGCAACGAATTATGCACCAGAGTATTCAAGTGATTATTTGAGTAAATTATTAGGACAATATAGGGGGTCAACGGCGCCTACAACTTACGCCACAGAATATACACCTGAAGCGATATCTTCACAGGTTAGTCAATTAGATAAAATATTGCAACCATACAAACAAAGAGATACTGCAACAGCAATGAATAAATTAGCAGGAATGGGGGTTGCAAGTGGAAGTCCGTTAACGACTTCATATGGGAATGTTACTTCGGATTATCTTAATAAATTGTCTCAATATGGAATGGATTTACAAAAAACAGGTATGGAAACTGCTACAAATGAAAGAGCAAGACAAGAACAATATGTACAAAGTTTATTAAATTCTGCTTTAGGGCAAACTTCTCAAGAACGACTATTGGGAGAACAAAGAACTTATGAGCAACCCTTTAAAGAGGCTGATTTACTAGGTACTTATTTAGGGAAGCCTACAATGGCAAGTCAACAACTAAGCCAACAGAATACACAGTTTAATGCGGAACAACAACGCTTAAAAGATGCAATCGAAACTCAAAAACAATGGGAACTGGCACAGGCAGGAGGTGGAGTGATAGGAACCTTGTTGCAACAATTATTAAATCAGGGAGGAGGGTCTGGAGGAGGAAGCTATCAACTTCCTAGTTTGCCTGGAGCCCAAAGTGGAGGCGGTTATTCTTTGCCTAATTTGAATCTTGATTTGTCAAATTTAGGTGATCCAAGCAAATGGACTAATCCTGTTGATATGTTGCAAAATACTTGGAATACATTAGGACAAGCAGGATCAGGAACTATGGATTGGTTAGGTAAGCTGGGAGAATGGGTGCAGGGACAAAATCCGTCTTTTAATATGCCTTCTGCTTCTGCAGCTCCAGGAGCGGCGGGTCAAGTTCCAGGAGCGTCTGCTGCCGCAGGAATTGGTTCAGCCTTAAACACTTTATTGCAAGGTGGAAATTTGGCAAATGCGGGACAGCAAGGCATTTCAAGTGCGGTCCAAGGTGGCGCCTATGCTGTTAATCCGGCGTTTGGCTTAGCAACGCAATATTGGCCCCAAATTGGGCAAGGAATGACTGATATCCTTACAGGTGGGTTAGCCGAAAAGAACAAAAAAGAAAAAGTAGCTTTTAATGAATTTGAAAATAAAAATAATTTTTCAATTGCAAGCCAATTACAAAAAACGTTAGGAGTTTCAGGTAAATCGCCTTCTGAGGTTTTTAATAATTTAGAAGAAAACGTAAAGGCAAATCCTGCTTTATCGGTACAGTTAAGAAATATGCCCGAAATTCAAAATATTATAAAAGAATTTGAAAAGGCAACCACTACATATCCAACAATGAAAAGCCAGTTTAAGAATTTTATTACACGAATGGGGCTTGCAAATGAAACTGGCGCATATTTTGATGGGACAAACTGGAATAATATAAATAAATTAAATACTGGTTATACCAACAAAGAAGCAGCACAAGGAAAAAATCAAGAATATGCAACAGACTCAAATACTGGAAAACATTATGTAAAATCAGGCGCAGGATATGTTTCTATTAATGACGAGGAATGGAAAGCATTGGGATATGCTTAATAAGGAGGTTAAATAAATGGCAACATCACCATGGTTAATGGCATTAGTTTCAGGGCTTAAGGGATATCAAGATGAACAAAAACGAAAAGAAGATACTAGTAAGGCGTTATTAGGGGAACTATTAAAACAACGAGTAGGATTAGTAGATAAATTTACCCCTGCACAAGGGATTCAAACATTTTCGCTAGAAAAAGCAAAAGAAATTGAGGAAATAAGAAAATCTCCTTTTTCAGAACAAGGGCAACTGCTTCAAGGATACGATCCTAACAAGGCTATAACTTTATCAAACTTTGAAAAAAGATATCCTCCCGCTTCTGCTGAAATAGGACTAGGAGATATATTGTCTCCACCTTCTCAAACAGCTTTTAGTGCAGATGAGTATTTGCCAGGGATGTTTCCAAAAGAGACATATCTTGATAAATCTGTTGATCCTTTTAAGGAGAAGGAATTTGCACTAAAAGAAAAAACGGCTAAGTCATTAGAAGAATATCGAAAACAGTTAGGGGCTAAAGCCATGAGAACTGGAACAGAAAAAAGTGTTAGTCCAACAACAATAGCAAATACAATTGCAGGTTTGGAAGTGAAAAAGAGTAATATCCTTAAATACATAAATGCCAATAGCTTTCAAGATGAAGAAGCTCTTCAGCCTTTTCAGGATATGTTGGACTCCATAGAGGTGCAACTTGATAACCTAAAAGAGCAACAAGGTTTACCAACACAACAAAAAGTTCAAACAAAGAGGAGTTTTACTTGGTAACTTTAACCGACATAGATGAAAAAACTTATCGAGTTTTAGCCGATCTTAAGGAAGGAACTAAAACTCCTAAATATTATGTGTCTAGAAAAAAATGGTTAAAACAAAATGGAGTTAATGTTGAACTTGTTGATAGCGTTTTGAAAGAAAAAAACTTGTATCCCTCGTCTCGCTCTTTTATTGATGAAGGCATAGCATTTGCTAAAAGAGTTCTCCCTTCCGCCATGGCAGGAGCTCAAGGTGCATTAGCTGGTCTTCCAGAGGAAACCTCAAAAGTTTTAAAGATTGTTAAGCCAAAAGTTGGTGAATTTTACGGGAATGTTTTAGAGTCTAAACCGTATAAAACAGCAAGTGACTTTAAGATTGTCCCCCCAAAAGAAGTCTCGGCAGGGCTTTTAAGTGGGTTTACAGGAGATATTATTAGCCCTACAACCACAGATCAAGGGTTGAATATGCAACAGCCTATGCCGCCTATGCCGTCTAATGTACCTATAACAAAACCAATAGGGGAAGGAACTTTAGGAAAAACAGTAGGGGAGGTTGCCGGTGGGATTGGACAATTAAGTATGCTTCCTGGAGGACTTTTGCCTCGATTATTGGCAAGTCGAGGTATTAAGGAAATTGGAACAACTGAACCTGATATCAAAAGATTTTTAGAAGGCGCCCCACAAGAGGTAGCAGTAGCTTTAGTCTTTGGTGCGGCACAAAAGGCAGGAGAGGCTTTTTCTAAAAATCCTGATGCGCAAGTTGCAACAGTGAAAGCATTAAAATATTTAAGTGATAAAACTGGAATAGAACCATCAAAAGAGTTGGCAACCAATATATTTAAAGGAATAACAAAAGGTGCTCAAGGTATAACTGCTGGTGGAACTACGCTTGCAATGGGCGGAAGCGGAAAAGATGCAATTATCAATTCTGTAATAGCGGCAATGCTACCCCCAAAAACAGGAAAACAGCCTAGCAGATCAGATATTTATAAAGAACCACCAACAACAAAAGCATTAATAGGAAAACAGCCAATAGCAGAATTGCCACCAGCTCCTCAAGTAGTACGAGGAAATGTACCAACAATTGAAGATGTTACTCCTAAAGGATATGGGTCAGAGCCACAAGTTGAATTACCAGCTAAAATAGATTTTTATGTCAAACCTACAAGAAATTCTAAAGAATTTATCCCTACAAAAGGCAAAAAAATAGAAATTCCTGGATTTGAAAATTATGATTTTTTTATTCATCGTCCTATTTCGGGAAAAGGTTGGATGATTAGCGAAGGGAAAACAGGCATGTCTATTGGAGCACAAGGAACTTCTCAAAAAACAGTAATAGAAGACGCCGAAAGCATATTAAAAATAAAGAAAAACACCCTTAATGAAACGATAAACAATCAAACTGCTAAAACAGGGATATCTCCTAAGTATATAAAATCCTCTATTCAGCCATTTGCAGGCAATGAAGAAGCAATTCGCCCTATAGCATCATTAAATGCTAAAACAGAAGATATTGTTAATAAACCTCAAATAATGCAAACAATTAGCAAGATTTTTGATGTGCCTATACGAGGTAAAGGGACTCGATGGACAAGAGGGAAAAGTGAAGGATATTATGATGTTTCAGCTGAATTGATAAGGTCTAAAAAGTGGGGGGATTTAGAAGTAACTGCACATGAAGTAGCTCATCATATTGAGAATAAAACGCCAATCATTCTACAAGGACTATCTTCAATGCAAGAAGCTGAATTAAAGGCATTAGATTATAAACCTGAAAAAGGAAGGGTTGACGAAGGATTTGCTGAATTCATAAGGCATTACTTAACAACGGGGAAAGCACAGGAAGTAGCTCCTGAATTTTTTAATAAATTCCAAGAAGATTTATTAAAAAATCCTAGACTTGCATATCAACTTAACAATGTAAAACCTTTGTATGAAACTTGGTATAAACAAGGAGCTTTAAATAGAATGAAAGCTCAAATTAGTTTTAGAGGGGAACTCGAGAAAATTCCTATCTCTCAACGGTTAAAAGACCTTAAAGATAATTTTATAAGTGCTTGGATTGATGAGTTAACCCCACTTCAAGAACCAATTAAACCTGCTGAAGCGGTCTTGGGAAGACAATTACGCCCTAGTGAAAACCCTTTTAAAATAGCTACCTATTGGAAAGGGACGGCAGGGAATATCGCAAGGAAATTTGTTTTTGAAAAAGCAGTAGATCGAGATGGGAATGTTATTGGTAAAAGTTTATCTGAAATAACAAAACCTACCCCAAAAGAGCAATTACAAAATGCTGTAACTTATACAGTAGCGTTAAGAGCTGCAAATCTTACAAAGCGAGGGATAGAATCAGGGTTTAATATTGATGATGTTAATTATGTACTTAAAGAGTTAAAGTCTCCACAATTTGATAACTTTGCGAACGAATTATCTAATTGGGGAGATAATGTTTTGACTGGTTGGCTCATTCCTTCTGGCGGATTGACTGAAAAATCAAGAGAAATAATGCGCGATTTAAACCCAATATATGTGCTTTATCAACGAGTTTTAACTGATACACAAAACCTAAAAGGCGCAAGTTTGTCAGGGTTTATTCAAAAAGGAAAACCGTTAAAATCAATTAAAGGAAATCAAAGGCCTATTAGAAATCCGCTTGAATCAATGATGAATCAAATATCAAATTTAATTGCACGATCTCAAAAAACAGAAGTAATGAGCGCTCTTACAGATTTAGCAAATGTTAAAGGACTAGGGAGATATGTAATAGAAGTTCCAAAGCCAACTACAATAGTGAAACTTTCTACTGAAACAGTTATGAAAGGTTTAGAAAAAGCAGGCATTGATACTTCTGATTTAACATTAGATGAAGCTGAACCATTGCTGGAGTTTTTTACTCCTACAGGATTTTATATGGGGAAAGAAAATATTGCTCCTGTGATAAAGAATGGAGAGTTAAAATTTTATGAGTTCTCGCCTAAATTGTTCAATGCGATACAAGGCATTGACCCTATTAAGTTAGGGCCTGTGCTTAAATACTTTTCTCCGTTTGCACGATTTTTAAGATTAGGGGCTGTTGGATTAAAGCCTTCTTTTGGACTTGTTAGAAATCCTTTTAAAGATATTCAAACAAGATCAATAAATACAGAAGGACAAAATGCACTACTCTCAATTCCATCAAGTATTCGAGGGATATCAAAAGATATAAAAGCAAAAGAAGGAACTCCAGCTTATAAATTCAAAATACTCGGTGGTGAAATGTCATCACAGGTACGAACAGATAGGCAATCGGCAACAACTGCATATGATGAAATGCTTACTCGTAATTTAGGCAAACAAGGAAAGGTGCTACACGCAATAAAAGACCCAATAAATTTCATGAGAGATGTATTTTCCGTTACAGAATTAGGGCCGCGTATTGCCGAGGCTGAAAGTGTTTATTATAAAATGAAGAAATTGCATCCTGATTGGTCAGAACATGACTTGTTGATTGAGTCAGGATTAGCAGGGAAAGATGTAACCGTAAACTTTAGCAAATCAGGTTATTTGGGTAAACAGTGGAATGAAGTAACAGCTTTTTTTAATCCGAATGTTCAAGGTATCGACAAAACAATTAGAATGTTTAAAGAACATCCTTTAAGAACAATATTAAGAGGACTGGCAACTATAGGCTTATTAGGACTAACAACTTGGTATATGAATAAAGATAAAGATTGGTATAAAAACCTAGATAGAGAATATAAATTTACTAACTTCTTTATTGATTTAGGCAATGATACTATTCTTAGATTGCCTATGGCTTTTGAGGTTGGCGCTATTTTTTATTCTACTCCTATTGCGATGTTGGATGCAGAATACAACAAACAGAGCAAAAACATAGGAGCTATAATGAATATCTTTAAAGGATTTATTCCTTCGCTCATTCCAACTTTCTTATCTCCTATGATTGATGTATGGAAAAATAAGAACTGGCTTAAGATTCCTATAGAATCAAGGAGTGAACAAGAACTACCAGTGACAGAAAGGTCAAGAGAATATACTAGAGAATTATCTAAAGTTATGTCAAAAGCCTTTGATGTTGCTGGGGTTAATTTATCTCCTATCCAAATTGATTATTTAATGGATGCTTTCAGTGGAGAATTGACGAAAATTGTACTCCCAGCAACCTTAAAAAAACCAAAGAGTTTAAGAGAAACTCCAGTAATTGGTGATCTTTTAGTTAGGCGCCCTGATTATCCAGCTCAACAGTTAAATGATTTCTTTGATAGGTACAAAGAGTTGCAACAACAAAAAAATGCAGACATTTTAAAACAAGAAGATACTGAAGAATACTTAAAATTAAAGTCAGCTTATAAGCCAATTAGTTCAATGTTACGCGCTTATAAAGAAGCTCAAAATCAGAAAAACGAACAGAGTGCCTCAAGAGTTTTAGCTCGGTTAAGGATTATGTTGAATCGAATAACCAATGAGGAGCTAAACTAATGTCGAGCTTTTTTTTAATTCGGTTAGAACCCATATACGACAAAGAAAGCAATATCTTTGTTGATAAGTTTAATAATCAGTATGGAAACTTTCTTCAAGACAACCTTCAGAAAATAGAACTTCAATTTGGGGACTTTAAAGAATGGGGCAGTTTTTCAACAACCACAGGGTGGTCAGCGTTAACGACTAAAAACATCTACTACAAAAAAACAGGCAACTTAGTCTTGGTAAATTTTTACTTAGATGGAACAAGTGATGCTACCTCTGCTCAATTTACTCTTCCATATACAGCAAGCAATATAGTTGATATCTATGGAACATTAAGTTATGCACTGAACAATGGAGTGGCCGTCAATGGAGGACGATGTTATATAACTAAAAATACCAATATTTTAGTATGCAAACAGTATCCGGACACAGTATGGACAAATGTGAATCAAAAAATAGTAGCAGGTCAAGTCTTTTATGAAATTGTTTAAAGGAAAATATAGGGCATAAGAAACATTAAAAAAAGAATTTATAACACTCTTAAAAGTTAAAACTGAAAGGTAGATAACAAATGAAAGATGAAGAATGTAATACAATTAGTTTAGAAAAATCTAAAATTGTTTTAGACGCGGAAAATGTTAAATGGATGATAGTTTCTGTTGTAGGGATTATTCTTTTTATTTCTTCACTTGTTTATCAATGGGCTGTGTTCCCTTATCAAATGTCGCAAATGTTCGCAACTAAAATGGAAGTACAGGAAATAAAACAAGATTTAAAAGAAATTAAAAACTGGATAATTGAAGGAAAGTTAATTATAAGAACTAAAAATGAGTGAAACCAAAACACAAAGAAATAAAATACGAATTTCGTTCGTTAGAAATATTAAACATGTCTTTTGCTACAACTATAAAAGATTGGGTTTTAATTTTTTTAGCTTTTGTAATAATTTTGAGTTTAACGATAACAATAAAAAGTTTAGAAATTAAAGAGATAGAAAATAAGTTAGCAACAAAGCAAGACGTTGAAAATGTTAAAACTGAAGTTATAGAAATAAAGCAATTTTTAAGGGGTAAAAAATGAGGCCAGTTCCAAAGCAATATAAGATGCATTTTGGGTTTGGAGAACTTTATCCTCCAGCATTACAGTATTTAACAATTGATGGGCGCCATAAAGGTTTTGATTTTTTAACTCCAAAAGGAATTAATGTTATAGCAAGTGTTGATGGTATTCTTAATTTTGCAGGTTGGAAACGAGGATTTGGAAATTGTGTTTATATTAAATTCTGGGCTGGAAGATGGCTAAGGCAAACAACTTATCGTTTAATTTTAGCACATTTAGATAAAATCCTTATAGAAAAAAAAATAAACGCTAGAATAGGAAAATGGGAAACTATTGGACTATCAGGAGATAGTGGAATGGCTTTAAATCATCCTCATCTTCACTTGCAATGTGATCAGTTAATACAGGGGCAATGGATACCTGTTAATCCATCTTTTGCTATAGGCGCAACATGACATATCCTCCAAAAGTTAAAGAAATTGAACTTGAGTGGCGTGAACATGACTGTAAGAAAATAAATAGAACTTGTAATAATTGCGATCAATTATTTTGCGAAAAAAATATTAAGTATAAAAAAATATTAGATGTTGCAAAAAAACCAACTTCAACGGTTGATGATCTTTGGGATATAATGTTTAAAGATAACAAAGGAGGTGAGAAATGAATATAATAACAAACAGTTTTGATGCAATCATAAAATATAAAGATATCTTAGGCTTAATTGTTTTTGCTATTACTGCAATTTCATCATCCGCAAGAGGTGCAATGGCGGCTGTAAATGAAATTATGCAGGCGGGAACATTGACAGAAGAACAAGCCTTGCAAAAAGCAAGCGATTTAATGGGAAAATGGTATCCTTATATTCCCGAAGTCGTTAGAAAGTATATTATCCAAAACATGTTTAATAGCATGAAGACTGTTGCAAAAAAAGCAACTACAAAAACTCCAGGGGGAGATAAATTCTGAAAAATTAAAATGCCCGCCGATTAAAAATGCGCTGTAACAAAATCGGCGGGCTGGTGCTTATCACGATAGCAGGCTACGGTAAAGCTTTAGGCGGACTCCTGATGCCTGCCTTTTGTATGATATAATCACTTGACACAATAAAGGATAAAGGTGGTAGAATACAAGCATGGCATTAAAAAAGATAGAGTCATGTTCCGACAAAAGCTCTGACGGTATTTTGCTTGATGTAAATAATGGTGATTTACAAGCATTATTAGACATTCAAAAAAAATGGGGATTTAAAAGTGAATCCGAAGTTTTGCGCTATGCTTTAGCTATTATGGCTCAAGCTGACAAACAAGTTCTTTATATAGACAAAGAAGGGTCAAAAGTTGGGCTTGTTCCTACTGAAGATCTTATAATTAAAAAGGAATAACAATTCAATTATGGCTCAACCATCCTCTAATGATTTTAACCCCAAAGAAATAGCTAAAACAATCGATCAGCATCAAGTAGATTTAAGTGAAATAAAAAACAATCTTGGAGAACTTGATGGCAAAAAACTAGATGATAAAATATGTAAGGCAATAAAAGATTCAACTCACATCCAAAAAGAAATTGAAAATGTTGTTTGGAAAACTATTAAAGATAAAATAATTTGGATAATATTAACATTGCTAGCACTTTTGACATGGGATGTAGTAAGAAGTTGGGCTATTAATTTTCTGCCGAAACATTAGAAAAACTCCTCAAAACTTCCCTACGAATATACGAATTACAAACCTAACGGGGCTTATATCGCAATTTTCGAGGGGTGTTTTAGGTAAAATTGAACTTAAATCGGGTAAAAATCAACAAGCCAATAAAGCCCTTCATTTTTGCGCATTTCTAAATTATATTTAATGATTATTTTTAATAATGTCTCTAAACATGATTCCGTTTTTTTTTCTAAACACCTCCTTTCTGTCCCTTACACAATTCAATGTCGCATAATATATTTTGCGTAGCACATTTTAATAATAACTAATTGAAGCAGTAAAAACAGCTTTTTTCGGATCATATATTCCAAGAGTAGCTAAAATATCATTTGTTTTATAAAAACAAAAATATAAGTTTTTAGAAGGATATAAATAATAATAATACGTTGTATCGCTTTGTATCTCTTCTGCAACTCCTTCAATTTGTTCGACATAAGAAGAAGTATTCCCCACTGAAATTTTATCAATTGAATACCCGGTCCCAGCAGTTAAAATTATAGATGCCTTAATTTCTGGTTTCGCATAAAAAATAGCTTTATCTGTGCTTGCGCCGTAAGAATAGATATAAAAAGAATCGTTTTCTCCTATATATATTGCAGTTCCTAATATTCCTTGCACTTCTGATTTTGACATGCCAAGTGTTATTCCCATAAAACTTGTTCTTTTTTCGACACTTGAAGTTGGCGCTTGAGCCGTTTGACATCCTGTTAAAATAACAACTGCTAAAAATAAAAACATAATAATTAAAATTCTTTTCATCTTTATCACCCCTCCTTAGACCTCTTCTTTTTTTTCTTTTGGCTGTGAATCAGCCCAAAAGTCATGATTTAAGAAATACGATGGCAATTTCTCTTCTTTCTCCGGCTTCTTGTTTGGTACATCTCTACCAACAAGATCATCGAGTGAAATTCCAAAGGTATCAGAGACCCTTAAAAGTGTCTTAAAAGACGGATTTTTAGTCGCGCCATTTTCAAGCTTGTAGAGTAGGGCGCATGAAATGCCAAATTGATGAGATGCATAACTGCCAGACCAGCGCAATCTTTTTCTTAGATAGCGAAGGCGCAACCCAAAATTCTTGATTATCCATTCTTCTCTGGCGGCGCCGTTTTGAAATATTTCTTTAATCATAAAGTTGATAATAGATTACTAAACCTAATTGATAATATATTATCACATTTAAAAGATGGAGTAAAGAGAAACTTTGCATATCTTTGTGTGCCTTGATTTTAAAGGGGTTTTAAGATTCAAAAAATAGTGCTTGACAAATTATGTTGTGCGTATATAATTGGGACCAAGATAGATTTTGAACCTTGAAAATTAAGGAATTTGGAGAAAAGCTAACTAGATGTGGGCTTTTATTTTTTGCTAATTCAATGTCGCATAATATATCTTATGTCAAGTATGCAGCGAGTGACGATTAGCTGATTATTGGCTTTGTTGCGGCAAAAATTGCATCACCTACTGATTGTCCACATAATGGTTTGGGGATAAGTTTGCTGATGTGGAATTAATTCCTTACTGTACACTGGTCACTGTAAACTGTACACTATTTTGGGTTCACCCTTTTATAACAGCGAGTGGTTTTAATTCTTCTTCTATTGATACTAAATCAGACTGCAGTTCCATGACTGTTTTTATGTTTTTATAGGCTCCGGATGCTTCATCGAGGTCATTTTTGGTTCTTATAGCATGAATTATCCCTTTTTTATCGAGTTTTTCCTGTTCTTTTGCTAAATCGAGTGTATTTCTAGCCTTATTTCTGCTCATTCTACGACCTGCGCCATGGGAACAGCTAAAAAAGCTATCGGGATTCCCTTTACCTCTTACTATATAAGAATTACTCCCTTGAGAGCCTGGAATTATCCCAACTTGGCCTGATTCCGCTTTTGTTGCTCCTTTCCTGTGGACTACAACTTTTTCTCCAAAGTGAGTTTCTGATGAAGCATAATTGTGAGCGATATTGATCATTTCACCAAAGGTTATCTTTTTAAATATTTTTGTAAATATTTCTAAAATTTTATCCATCATAAGTTTTCTATTTGCAAATGCAAAATCAACGCAATATTGCATCTCTTTTAAATATTTTTGGCCATAATCAGAGTTTAATGGCAAATATGCAAGCTCCCAATTGCTTGGGACGCTTGGCTCCAGTTTTTCATTTAAACCTACAGCTATATTATTATAATAATCTGCTACTTTTTTACCCAAATTTCTGCTTCCGCTATGTAGCATTATCCATATAAAGCCATTTATATCCTGCTGTATTTCTATAAAGTGATTTCCTCCGCCAAGTGTTCCCACTTGATACAAAGGACTATCTTTTTCCATGAGAATCGCTTCATAGTCATCATTAAGTACAGGGAGAAGATTTTTGTCTTGTTTTGTTTTATGATGGTGAAAGCCTAGAGGAGTTACATCTCTTATTTCAGAAAAAATTTCTTTGATTATCTCTTTGTTTATATCTTTTACTGAAGATTTTACAGCACAAACCCCGCAACCGATATCAACCCCAACGGCATTTGGGAGAACGACCTCTTTTGTTGCGAGAACGCCCCCTATCGGCATTCCGTAACCTTCGTGAACATCGGGCATTATGGCTATATGATGAAAAGCAAAAGGGAGATTTGCAAGATTTTTTGCCTGCCGCAAAGCTCCATCTTCTATTTCATCTACCCACATCAATATTGGGATATTTTCTGTTGTTATTGTTTTCATAGTATTTTACTTAAATCTACAATTCTCAATTTTCCTGACAAAATCTCTTTTTCATGCATTTTTAAATAATATATAAACTCATTTACTACTTTTTTAGACTCGTTTCCATTGCCATGTATTAGTATAACAGATCCACTTTTTATCTTTTGACCTTTACCAAGCCATGCGTTTGCATC
>Ga0208373_1000826_pt1 | contig 47617 bp, 62 predicted proteins | sample RifOxyC2_FD_184036 | JGI IMG/M metagenome (GOLD analysis project Ga0208373, IMG submission 184036) | Soil microbial communities from Rifle, Colorado - Rifle Oxygen_injection C2 (SPAdes) | ecosystem: Environmental > Terrestrial > Deep subsurface > Rock core/Sediment | place: Rifle, Colorado...
AAAGTTGATATGAGGGTAAAAGCGGTGGATGTGCCGGACCAAAAAGCGATAACGAGAGATAATGTGTCCGTGACGGTAAATGCCGTGATTTATTATAAAGTGGCGGCGGCGGAGAAGGCGGTAATAGAAGTGGAAAATTTCCGTTATGCTATTTCGCAATATGCGCAAACGACTATGAGAAATATTGTGGGGGAGGTAACTTTAGATGAATTGCTTGCGGGAAGAGATAAAATAGCGGACAGAATAAGAGAAATTGTGGATAAGGAAACGGATGCTTGGGGTTTAAAGGTTAATAATGTGGAGCTAAAAGATGTTAGTTTACCGCCGGAAATGGAGAGGACGATTGCCAAGCAGGCAGAAGCGGAAAGAGAAAAAAGGGCGGTGATAATAAATTCGGAAGGAGAGCTTGGAGCGGCGGAAAATATGGCGCGGGCGGCGGAAATTTTATCAGCGGTGCCGGGAGCTTTACACTTAAGAACTTTACAGTCTATTAACGATGTTTCTTCAGACCAATCTAATACGATAGTTTTCACGGTGCCACTTGAGATATTGAAAGCATTTAAGGGGTTTGCAAAGGAATAACCCCAGTGAAATAAATTTCAGGATGAAATTAAGATTTGTTCTGTATAGAAAAAATCTTATTTCACGGGGTAAAGGAGAAGAATAAAAAGTAAAAATGGATTTTTTGCAGGCGGTTTTTTTAGGAATAGTGGAAGGTTTAACGGAATTTTTGCCCGTTTCTTCAACGGCTCATTTAATGATGGCGGCGAAGGCTTTAGGAATAGAACAGAGTGGTTTTGTAAAAAGTTTTGAAATAGCGATTCAGCTTGGGGCAATATTGGCGGTGGTTTTTCTTTATGGAAAAATATTTTTAAGAAGCATTGAAGTTTGGAAAAAAGTAATAGCGGCGTTTTTACCGACGGGAGTGATAGGTTTTTTGGCTTATAAAATAGTGAAAGGATTTTTACTGGAGAGTTATTTTACAGTTTTTTGGACTTTATTTCTTGGTGGAATTTTTATAATTGCTTTTGAGTTTTTTTTAAAGAGAAGGAATGAGGGTGGCGGGGGTGGTTCTTTAAGTGAAAAAGAGACTAGTGTTGAAGAAGAGATAAAATTTATTTCTTATAAGGAAGCTTTAATAATCGGAACAGCGCAGGCGCTAGCGGTAGTGCCGGGAGTTTCCCGGTCGGCGGCGACAATTATCGCCGGGCTTTTTTTAGGAATAAAGAAAAAGGCAATTGTGGAATTTTCTTTTCTTTTAGCGGTGCCGACTATGCTGGCGGCTACAATTTACGACGCTTATAAAAATTTCAGTCTTTTTTCTTTTAGCGGAGGAGGAAAAATAATAGTGGTCGGGTTTGTGGTTTCGTTTATTTTTGCCGTTTTAAGTGTGAAGTTTTTTTTAGGTTTTATAAGGAAAAAATATTTTACAGTTTTTGGAATTTACAGAATTATCATAGCTTTGGCGTTTCTGCTGATTTTTTTAGTGTAGATGATTGACAGGTGGGGAGAGAGGGAATAAATTAAAGAAAGAAGTTTAAATAAAAAAATAAAGGAGAAATAGCGATGGAACAAACGACTACTAGTGAATTAGTGATTCAAAAAGATGAAATTGATGGAGTGGAGGTGTTTTCAGCTTTTGGCGATTTAATTATATCCACCGCAAAAGGTTTATTAGGAAAGGCGGAAGAAAGTATTCTGGAAGAAAAGAGTAAAATAGTTTTTAATCTTACTCTTATTGATTTTATGGATAAATTTGGAATAGGGATAGTGGTTAAAACTTGCCAAGAGATCAAGAAAGAAAATGGGAAATTTGCTATTATCTTAAACCCAGTTTTGTCTGAATTATTTAAAAAATGTCGTTTGGATGATTATGTAAAGATTTTTGTTTGCGGAGAGGGAGATGATCTGGCAGAAAAAGAAAAAGAGGCAGTAAATTGGGTTAGGAGTTGAAAAATGAATATTTTTTATTTCTGAACGGGTGAAGATAATTTGCCCGTTTTTTTGTTTTGATAAAATTACTATTTTGACAATCGTGTTTTTAAATAGTATTGTTTGAGCAGAAATTTTGAGGGAGAAATATAAAACAGGAGGAAAGAGACGGGAGAAGATTTAGGATTTAATTTGAAGGAAGGAATTAATTATTGTACATCAGCACGGGAAATTGGTTTTCGTGGGGTGAATGAAGAAACAGGGTTAGCGCGTCTTATTCCTATTTCGGAAGAAGGCGAGAAAGAAAAAGAGATTTCTTTCTTTTTTGGGGTTGATGTTCCAACTAATCTTTTGCCATATTTACCGGATATGGGGCCGGAAAGTGCTTTTAAGAAAAACGGATTTTGGCATCGCTATAAGATTAAATGGGCGATCTTTTTTGCTCATCTTTGTCCATCTGACGTAGCTGGGAGTTTTAAAATAGAACATATATTACAAGCGATTTTATTTGAAGGAGAGGAGACGCCGCGAGTTTTTCTTGATAAGAGAAAAAGGCTTAAATGCGCGGGAGCTCTTTTAGAACACGACATAAACCAGATTAATGAAATTCTGAAAGAAAAGAGAATTGATTTATAATCACTGCCGCCAGTTTTGACTGGCGGCGTTTTTTGTAGATGCTTATAAGTAAACTCGTGGAATTCTGCTAAATTATTAAAAACCTCACTTATCTGACGATCGTCAGATAAGTGAGGTTTAGATATTTAGATAACAAATAGATAAGGTGAAGGAAGAATTAAGAGTTAATGAATTCTATGAGGGCGACTTCAAGGGGAACGGAGGGGAAAGGGGAATAACGCATTTCGCGGTGGGCGGAGATTAAAAGTTTAACAAGCTTAAGCATATTTTCCAGTTCAAATTTTTTAGCAAGATTTTTTATTTCTTCAAGTTCGGAGTCGGTCATTTCTTTTTTAAAAATCATTTCCATTTTTTCGTTGGCTTTTAGAGCAAGAAGCTTTCCCAAACTGTTTATCAAGTCTTTATTAAATTGTACGATATCCTGTCCTTTTTCTTTAAGGCCACTGATAAAGGAGAGGGATTTTTCGGCGTTTTTTTCCAGAGTGGCGGAAAGAAGCTCGGCAATTTTATGAAAGCCAGTTTTGCCGATGATATCTTCAGTTTTTTCTAAAGTTATTTTTTCACTATTGCCAAGGAAAGAAGATATTTGATCCAATAAGGATTCGGAGTCGCGGACGCTGCCTTCAGCGGCTCTGGCAACCAAAGTTAGAGCGTTTTCTTCTATAGTGATATTTTCTTTTTCAGCTATAGATTTAAGTTTTGAAACGAGAAGATCTATAGAAACTTTTTTAAAAACAAATTTTTGGGTGCGGGAGGTGATAGTTGCCGGCACTTTTTCTATTTCAGTGGTGGCGAGAATAAAAATAGCGTGAGCGGGAGGTTCTTCCAGAGTTTTTAGAAGAGCGTTAAAAGCCGGGGTGGTAAGCATATGCACCTCGTCTATAATGAAGACTTTAAAAGAAAGAGATGCGGGGGAAAGTTTTATACCTTCTTGTAGGCTTCTTATTTCATCTATGCCGCGATTGCTGGCGGCGTCTATTTCTACTATATCTAAGGCCCTGCCAGTTTCTATTTCTAAGCAGGCGTGGCATTCGTTGCAGGGTTCGCCTTTTTGACGGAAAGATTCGTCCGTTTTTATTTTTTCGCAGTTGGCTATTTTGGAGAGGATTCTAGCGGTGGAAGTTTTGCCGGTGCCGCGAGGACCGTAAAAAAGATAAGCGTGGGCAATGCGGCCGGTTTTGGCGGCGTTTTTTAAAATTTCCACATTAGTTTCTTGGCCAAAGATGTCGGAAAGTTTTTTAGGGCGATATTTGCGATAGAGGGCGAGCATAGAAAAATATGATACTAATATACGAATAAATACAAATGATACAAATATAGAAGAGTTAAAGGTTAAAAGTTCACCCCAGTGAAATAATTTGCTTCGCAAATTAAAAATCTAAAGATTTTTATTTCACGGGGTAAAACTTAGTTTATTTTAGTTTTATTGAGAGGATTTTTCAAGAAAAGAAAAAAAATCTATTATGGTTTGTTGTTTTTTAAAAAAGAGGGAAAGTTGTTGACAAGATAAAAAATTTATAGTAGGATAAAAAAAGATGTTCTAAAAAATAATAAATGGAGGTAGAAGGTGATGGTAATTGTTATTGAAGCTGTTCAAAATTTTTTTCAGAGTATCGGTTTTTTTTGGCAAAGCGTAATACTTCTTGCTATCGGTTTTTTAGTAGGGAATATGCGCAGGCATTCTACTAAGGAAAAGATGCGCTTGAAGGAAATGGAGCACGAGCGTGAATTGGGTAAAAATCAGTTACGGTTGGCTCAGCTTGGATTAGAAAAAGAAAAGCAGAGTATGGCATTGGAACTGAAAAAATTGGAATATGAGAATGCGGAAGCAGAACACAAACGAAAGATAGAATTAGCTGTAGCGGTAAAGAAAGAGGAAAGAGAAGAAACGGAAAAGCAACACCAGCACCAGTTGGAATTAGCAGAAAGGTTAACGACGTTGAAAGAAGATTTGTGTGAGTTTTATAAAAAATATCTTAACGCTCTAAATACCTTTTTTGAAAAAGCTGATCCTTTTTTACAAGAGAGGCAAGAGTTTAGAAAAAAAGTAATAGAAGTTTTTCTTGAGGGTTTAGAAGCTGACGATATAAGCATTACCCAAGAAGAATATGATATCAATGATGACGATTTAAAGAGAATTGAAAGGGTGGTAAGCGCAAAGTTTCCCATATTAAAAACCGATATTCCTTTATCGCCAGAATTAAAAAAGCTTATAAATTTAGTTGTTGATTAAAATTTATAAGTTTATAGTTTCTTTGTTTTGAAAGAGCTTAGCTGAAAAGTTGAGCTCTTTTTTGTTAGTATGTTTTTAAAATTAAAAATTGTGAATAGAAATTTTAATTGGTTGATATTTTTTGGCACTTCATTATATTTAGGTGAATGGCAAAGAAAATAATTTTTCTGACTTTGATGATAGTGGCGGGAGGAACCGCTTTTTTTGTTTTTAAAGGTAAGACGATGGAGATTGATTTTGGAAAGAATGGCGGAGCGGTGGTGAAAGTGGTTGATGGTGTAAAAGTTTTAGAAAAAGAAAAACCTCGTCCTCTTTTAAATTCACCGGAAAATATAAGAGCACTTTATGTGACAAGTTGGGTTGCTGCGACACCGAGTATTTTAAAAAATGTTTTTAAGGCGAGTGAGGGAACTAAAGTAAATGCTTTTGTGGTTGATATTAAGGATTATTCGGGGTATGTGGCTTATAATTCTTCCATACCAGAGGTTTTAAAATATGAAGCGGAGGATTTAAGAATAAAAGATTTAGCAGAGCTTGTTTTTTCAATGCATGAAAAAAATATTTATGCGATTGCCAGAATAGCGGTTTTTCAAGACCCGAGATTGGCTAAGGCACGCCCGGATTTAGCAATAAAAGATTCAAAGGGAAAAGTTTGGGCGGATAACAAAGGACTTTCTTGGGTGGATCCGGCGAGCGAAGAGGTGTGGAAGTATAATTCGGCGATAGCAAAAGAAGCGCTTGATTACGGATTTGATGAAATTAATTTTGATTATGTCAGATTTCCAACTGACGGAAATGGAATAGATACTCTTTCTTTTCCTTTTTTTAAAAAGGAGGATACAAAAAGCGGAGCGATAAAGAAATTTTTTGAGTATATGAGGAGTGATCTTGCAGGCGCAAAAATATCAGTGGATGTTTTTGGGCAGACAACGGTGGCGGATGGTGATTTTGGTATCGGGCAGACCATTGAAGACGCTTATGATAATTTTGATTTTATAGCGCCGATGGTTTACCCCTCGCATTTTTATACCGGGTTTATGGGATATAAAAATCCGGCGGCTTATCCATACGAGGTAATAAAATATTCTATGGAGTCGGCTTTATTAAAACTTGCTAAGCACGAAGCGTCGAGTTTGGGTAGGCAAGTAACAGCAACGACAACGCTAGCTTCTTTACCAGAAGAAAGCAGGGAAAGAATTATAAAGAAGATGAGGCCGTGGATTCAGGATTTTGATTTAGGAAGCGTTTATACGGTGGAGATGGTAAAGAAGGAAATGGAGGGAATAAAGGATGCGGGGTTACGGGATTCTTGGATGGTTTGGAATCCGAAAAATGATTATAAAAGAGATGTTTTTTTAGAGGAGTAAAAAGTTAATAAGTTAAAAGTTTACCCCGGTTAAATAATTTTCTTTCAGAAAATTAAAAAATTAAAATTTTTTATTTAACGGGGTAAATAAAGTTAGAAAGTTAAAAGTTAAAAAAAAGGTGGAACTGGATTCCGGCAGGCGCCGAAATGACAGGAAAAAAAATTAAAATTTAATGGCCTGCCTGCCGGTAGGCAGGGGTAAAAAAGTAATTGACAAGGGGAAGAGAAGTGTATTATAATTTCTTCCATAATTTACATAATCGGGATGGCAAAAGACGGAGGGGCCAACCCCCTCGTTTTTTTGGAAAATTATTTTTTATAGGATGTTTATTTTAGGAAAAAAATTTAAAATGGGACAGATTTGGAAAGGTGATAAAATAGTGCCGGTCACCTTCATAAAAGCAGAACCGAATGCGGTGAATTTAGTGCGTGAAAAAGAAAAGAATAAGTATTCGGCGGTTCAGGTATCCGCTCCGTTTAGAGGAGAAAAAAAAGTTTTAAAGGAGTTTAGAATAAAAGAAGAAGAGGAGGGGAATTTTAAGAAAGGAGATATGGTAACGGTAGCTGTTTTTAAGGAGGGAGATAAAGTGAGAGTGAGCGGAATTTCTAAAGGAAAAGGTTTTCAAGGCGTGGTAAAAAGATACGGATTTTCCGGAGGACCAAAGACGCATGGACAAAAGGACAGACTTCGCGCTCCCGGTTCTATTGGAGACACAGCGCCGCAGAGAGTACGAAAAGGAAAAAGAATGGCGGGGCATATGGGAGTGGAAAGAAAAACCATAAAAAATTTAACAGTAGAAAGCGTGGATGTGGAAAAAAATATTATTGCAATAAAGGGAGCGGTTCCCGGATGTAGCGGGGCGATAGTGGAAATAAGGAAAATATAAATTTACGAAATATGGAAATCGAATTATACAATAAAAAAGGAGAAGATATTGGAAAAACCGAAATACCGGAAAGGATTTTTGATTTTCCTTGGAGGCCGGAGTTGGTGCATTTGGCTTTTTTGGCTCAGCGAGCAAATTCACGGCAGAATTTAGCGCATGCTAAAGGAAGAGGTGATGTGGTTGGCGGCGGAAAGAAGCCGTGGAAACAAAAAGGAACGGGACGTGCTAGGCATGGATCTATCCGTTCTCCTATATGGATTGGCGGAGGTGTTTCACACGGGCCAAAAAGAGAAAGAGATTTTTCAAAAAAAATAAATAAGAAAGACAAACAGTTGGCTATTTTTTCAGTGCTTTCAAAAAAACTTGCAGACGGGGAAATAAAAATTTTAGACTCTTTCTGTTTTGAAAAAGGAAAGACAAAAGAAGCAACAAGCATATTAAGAGCTTTTTCTTTTAAAGATAAGAGAAAAGGAGGCGGAATTTTAGTGGTGGCGGCAAAAGATAATAAAAACGCGGCTTTGGCAGTTAAAAATATAGAACGGGCGGATAGTTTAAGTTCGGCTTCGTTAAATGTTTATGATTTAATGACTAATCGTTACGTATTTTTAGAAAAAGAAGCGATAAAAGAGATAGACACGCATTACAAACTTGTTTCCGGAAGAAAAAAGGAATAATTTGGAAATCTTTGAATATGGAAAAAATTATATTAAAAAATCCGCATATAACAGAAAAATCCGTAAGTTTGAGTAAAATGGGGCAGTATGTTTTTGCCGTTTCAAAAAATGTTTCTTCAACGGAAATAAAGAAAGAAGTGGAGAAAGTTTATAAAGTGAATGTTACTGATGTGAGAGTAATAAATTTTAGAGAAAGAAAAAAAAGATATGGGAGAAGTTTTTCAGCGGCAAAGTTGTTTAAAAAGGCCGTGGTTACCTTGAAGAAAGGGCAAAAAATAGATATTATTTCGCAGTAATATGAAAAAATTTAAACCAACAAGTCCGGGAAGAAGGCAGATGGCTATAGTAGAATATAAAGGTTTAACAAAAACCGAGCCTTGGCATTCTTTAACAATAAAGTTAAAATCGCATGCTGGGAGAAACTCCCAAGGAAGAATAACAGTCAGACATCAAGGAGGAGGCAATAGAAGACTTTATCGGCTTGTTGATTTTGGAGCGGGAAAATTAAATATTCCGGCAAAAGTGGAGACAGTGGAGTATGATCCTTACCGCACAGCTTTTATTTCCCGCGTGATTTATCAAACTGGAGAAAGAAATTATGTTCTAGCGGCAGAGGGAGTAAAACCTGGCGATGAAATAGTGACTGCAGAAAATGCCGGTTTAAAAAACGGAAATCGTTTAATGTTAAAGAATGTTCCGGTCGGTTATCAAATTTTTAATATTGAGATGACTCCCGGAAGAGGAGGAAAGATAGCAAGGTCAGCCGGTTCGTCTGTTGAGGTTTCTGCCCAAGATGGAAAGTATACAACTTTAAAAATGCCGTCTAGAGAAATAAGGAAAGTATTATCTAGCGGGTTTGCCACTTTAGGCAGGGTTTCAAATGTGGAAAATAGTTTGGAAGTAGGCGGAAAAGCTGGAAGATCAAGGTGGCTTGGAGTAAGGCCGACGGTGCGTGGGTCAGCGATGAATGCGGTAGACCATCCGTATGGAGGAGGAGAAGGAAAAACACAGAGAGGAATTAAAAGACCGAAGACTTTATGGGGAAAAGTAACAGGAGGCAGAAAAACCAGAAAAAAGAAAAAATGGTCAAATAAGCTTATTATGGAAAGAAGAAAGAAAAAATAAGCTAAATTATTTTTAAAGAAAATATAATTTTTAGTATTTAAAATAAATTATGGGAAGAAGTTTAAAAAAAGGACCATACGTTGACCCAAAGCTGCTTATTAAAATAGAAAGAGCTAAAAGAGGCGGTAAGGATGAGCCGATAAAAACTTGGTCAAGAAGATCGGAAATTTCACCGGAAATGATCGGACAGGGTTTTTTAGTGCATAACGGAAAAAATTTTATAGAAGTAAAAGTAATGGAAGATATGGTTGGACATAGACTGGGTGAATTTTCCCCAACGCGAAAGTTTGTTAAACATGGAGGAAAGATGCAGAGAGAAATAGATAAGGGAGGGCCAGTAGGAGCGGCGCCAGCAACTTCTACGCCAGCTGGCGGCAAAAAATAAACGTTTAAGTAAATTATGGCTATTCAAAAAGCACAATTAAATTATTTGAAGATGGCTCCGAGAAAAGTAAGACTAATTACAGGCCTTGTTAAAGGAATGAATGTAAATGATGCGGAAGCAGAGCTTTTGCTTTCTCCAAATAGAGCGGCTAAGCCTGTTTTAAAACTTGTTCAATCAGCTGTGTCTAATGCTAAAAATAATAAGAAGATGAACGGTGAAAATCTTTTTATAAAAAGCATAACTGTTGACGGAGGGCCAATGCTAAAAAGATATTTACCGAGAGCAAGAGGATCAGCTTCCCCAATACAAAGAAAGAGTAGTCATATAACTGTTATTTTAGAAGAGAGAGAGACAAAAATTAAACCGAAGTTTAATTTTATAGAAAAGAAAAAGAAGGAGAAAAAAGAAGATAAAAAGCCGACAAGAACAGTTTCTAAGCTTAATAAGAAAAACGAGGAAATTCAAGAAAAGGCCGGTGGAGAAAAAAAAGAAAGAGGAATCTTTAAGAGGTTTTTTAGAAGAAAAACTGTTTAAAAATTAAACGGGTTGAAAGTATTATTAAAGTTTAGAAAATTATGGGAAATAAAATAAGACCGGATTCAATGAGGTTGGGAATAACAAAGCCGTGGAGAGCGAGATGGTTTTTTAAAGGCGGTTATCAAAATCTTCTTTTAGAGGATGAAGTGATAAGGAAAATGATAAAAGAGAAGATGGGAGCGGGAGGAATAGCTTCTATAGACATAGAGAGAACTTCGGGAGAGTGTAAAGTTTTTATAAAAGCTTCTCGGCCGGGTTTAATAATCGGGCGGGGCGGGCAAGGAATAGAAGATTTAAAAAAAGTAATAGAAAAAGAGACAAAGAAAGCATCCGGGAAGAAACAATCATTTCCTTTAAATATAAGTATAGAGGAGTTAAAAAGGACGGAAGTTTCGTCTTTCTTAGTAGCTCAACAAATAGCCGGTGATATTGAAAGAAGACAGAAGTTTAGAAGAACAATAAAAAGGTATCTTGATCAAATAATGCAGAATAGGGATGCAAAGGGAGCGAAAATAAGAATTTCCGGAAGATTAGATGGAGCAGAAATAGCGAGATCGGAATGGTTATCAAAAGGCACTTTACCTTTACAGACTTTGCGTGCGGATATTGATTTTGGACAAGCTACAGCCTTTACAACTTATGGAACAATTGGTATAAAAGTTTGGATTAATAAAGGAGAGATATTTAGAGTTGAGAGCCAGCAAATAAAAGCGGTGGCTAATTACTAATTTTAGATTTTAGATAAACCATGTTTATTCCAAAAAAAGTAAAACATAGAAAGTGGCAAAAGGGCAGGTCTAAGAGTAGAACGACAGAAACAAGAGGAACGGAAGTCTCTTTCGGCAAATTTGGTTTACAATCTTTAGAATCTTACTGGATTGATTCAAAACAGATTGAAGCGGCGAGAAGGGCAATAACAAATTTTTTAAAGAGAGAGGGGAAGCTTTGGATAAGGATTTTTCCGGATAAGCCAGTAACAAAAAAACCACCGGAAGTTACAATGGGATCAGGAAAAGGAGCGGTGGACCATTATGTTTTTCCGGTAAAGCCGGGGAGAGTTCTTTTTGAAATAGATGGAGTTTCAGAAGAAAAGGCAAAAGAAGCTTTACGTTTAGCCGGGCATAAACTTCCGATAAAAACGAGGATACTTATTAATTAGAAGTTTTGCGAGAATTATGAAAAGGAAACAAATTTTAGAAATTAAAAATAAGTCAGCGGGTGAACTTGAAAAAATGCTCGTAGAAGGAAGAAAAAAGTTGAACCTTTTGCGATTTGATTTAGTAAGCGGGAAAGTTAAGAATGTAAAAGAAATAAAAGAAGTAAAGAAAAATATAGCTCGATTGATAACTTTTTTAAAAGACGGCAATGATAAAAATAATTAAATAATTTAAAATGGCAAAGAAGAAGTTACAAGGAAAAATAGTTTCGGATAAGATGAATAAGACTAGAGTAGTTTTAGTTTCCCGTTTAAAGAAGCATCCAAAGTACGGAAAATATTTTGAAGTTTCTACTAGAATAAAAGCGCATGATGAAAATAATGAGTTTAACAAGGGAGAAGAAGTAATAATAGAAGAAACAAGACCTCTTTCCAGAGAAAAGAGGTGGAAAATAGTAAAAAAGATTTAAAATTTTATTTATATGATTCAAGAAAGAGCAATGTTAAAAGTGGCGGATAATTCAGGAGCACGATTAGTGCAGTGTTTTCGTGTGCTTGGAGGGACAAGAAAAAGATACGCAAGGATCGGGGATATTATAGTAGCTTCTGTAAAAGTAGCAGAGCCTAGAAAAAACGTAAAAAAGAAAGACAAAGTAAGAGTGGTAATAGTGAGACAGAAAAAAGATTTTAAAAGAGAAGACGGCTCAATAGTGCGTTTTTCGGAAAATGCGGTAGTGGTGATAGATGCTAAAAAAGAACCAGTGGCTACAAGAGTTTTTGGTCCAATTCCAAGAGAAATAAAAGAAAAAGGTTTTGAAAAAATAGCTAATATGGCGGAGGAAATAGTATGAAGATTAAATTAAAAAAAGGAGATATAGTAAAAATGCTTTCCGGGAAAGATAAAGGAAAAACGGGAAAACTTATTAAAGTCAATCCAAAAGATGGCCGAGCGGCGGTGGAGGGGCTAAATTTAGTTAAAAAGCATATGCGGCCTAGAAAGCAGGGAGAGAAAGGGGAGGTGATAGGAGTTCCAAGAATGATTGCTTTATCTAAGGCGGCTATTATTTGTTCAAGTTGTAAAAAAGCAACAAGAGTCGGCTTTAGAGAAGAAGGAAAAAATAAAATAAGATTTTGTAAAAAATGCGGGGCGGCTTTATAAGTTTTTTAAATAAAGATGAAAGAAAATTTTAGAAAAAATATAGAAAAAGTGGTAGTAAATGTTGGAGTGGGCAGAATGAGCCAGGCGGCTGATTTTGAAAAAAGATTATTGCCAGAAATTACCAAAGAACTAGCAATGATGACCGGACAAAAATGCGAAACGATAAAATCTAAAAAGTCCATATCCGGATTTAAATTAAGAGTAGGACAGGTGATTGGCTTAAAAACTACGCTAAGACGTGGGAGAGCAGTTGATTTTTTGCAAAGATTAATTAATATGGTATTGCCTAGAGTAAAAGACTTTAGAGGATTAAAGCTCACAGCAATTGATAAGAGTGGTGTGCTTAATATAGGAATTAAGGATAAATCAATTTTTCCAGAGATAGTTCCGGAGGAATCAAAGGTTAGTTTTGGATTAGAAATTTCTGTAGTGCCAAAGACAAGAAAGAGAGAAGAGGCTCTGGAAGTTTATTCATTATTAAAATTCCCAATAATAAAAAAGAAAAATGGCTAAACAATCTGTAATTGCAAGAGCAAAGAAAAAACCAAAGTTTTCCAGTAGGATTGTTTTAAGATGTTTTCGTTGCGGACGCAAGAGAGGTTATATAAGGGATTTTGGTTTGTGTAGGATATGTTTTAGAGAAATGGCGAGCCGGGGGGAAATACCGGGAGTAAAAAAGGCAAGTTGGTAGTTTTTAATATTTTAAGATTAAAAAAATAATTTAAAAAATAGTGTATTACGACGCTTTGATAAGAATTAAAAATGCGCAGGCGGTAGGAAAGAAAAAAACAAGAGTACTTTTTACAAAGGCAAATTTAGCTGTTTTAAATATTCTTTTGCAAAATAAGTATGTAGCTGGTGTGGTTAAAAAAGGTAAAGGCGTAAGAAGAATGATAGAAGTTGATTTATGTTATGAAGAAGATGGAAGGCCGGCGATAAATGAAGTTATTTTTATGAGTAAGCCATCAAAAAGGGTTTACACCGGAATAAAAGAACTTAGACCGGTAAGGCAAGGATACGGATTAGGAGTGGTTTCCACTTCAAAAGGTTTAATGTCGGCAATGGAAGCAAGAAAGAATAAGGTGGGAGGAGAATATTTATTTAAAGTTTGGTAATTTATATGAGTAAAATAGGAAAAAAACCAATAAGTTTTAAAGAGGGAGTGACCGTTACAGAAGAAGATAGCTTTATTAAAGTAGAGGGGCCAAAAGGTAAATTAATGGTAAAAAAAATTCCTTACGTTTCTGTAAAGATTGAGAATAATAAAGTTGTTTTTAAACCGCTAAAGACGTTTAAGCAAGCCAGATCTAATTTTGGTACTATAAGGAGTTTAGTAAATAATGCTGTGCTTGGAGTGTGTGAAGGATTTTCAAAAACTTTAGAGATAAACGGAATAGGGTTTAAGGCGGTGGTGGAGGGTAAAGATTTAGTTTTAAATATAGGATTTTCACATCTGGTAAGATTTCCCATTCCGGAAGGTGTAAAGATAGAAATGGAAAAAAATTTAATTAAGATTAGCGGTATAAGTAAGGATTTAGTTGGGAGAACGGCGGCGGGAATAAGAAAATTAAAGAAGCCAGAGCCTTATAAAGGAAAAGGAATAAAATATGTTGATGAGGTAATAAGAAGAAAGGCGGGAAAGAAAGTAGTAAGCGGTTCTAAATAACGCAGAAGTTTTTAAGAACGATGAAAATAAGAAAAAAAACAAATAAAATAAGAGAAAGAAGAGAGGTAAGAAATAGAAAAGCAACAATAAAAGTTGGCGTTTTGAGATTGTCTGTTTTTAGAAGTAATAAGAGTGTTTACGCACAAGTGATAGATGACGCAGAGGGAAAAACTTTGATTTCTGCTTCTGTTAAAGATGTTTCTTTGACGGATTTAAAAAAAGTAAAAACAGAACAAGCAAAATTAGTAGGGGAGGCGTTAGCTAAAAAAGCAAAAGAAAAAGGAATAACAAAAGTGTTTTTTGACAGAGGAAAGTTTAGATATCATGGCCGAGTAAAAGCTCTTGCGGAAGGAGCAAGGTTGGGAGGATTAGTTTTTTAAAAAAAATGTTTACACAAACAGGAAGAAGACCAATAAAAAGGGAAAAGAGCGAGTTTAAAGAAAAAGTGGTTGATTTAAGAAGAGTAACGAGAGTAGTAGCCGGAGGAAAGAGATTTCGTTTTAGGGCGACAATGATAGTGGGAGATGAAAAAGGAAGAGTGGGTATAGGAGTGGCAAAAGGAGCTGATTTTCAGGCGGCGGTGGCAAAGTCAAAAGCTAAGGCAATTAAGAATATTTTTAAGTTGGAGCTGAAGGAAAATAGAACGATTAATCATGAAGTGGAAGCAAAGTATAGTGCGGCAAGAGTGATTTTGAAACCAGCGGTGGCAGGGCATGGATTAAAAGCCGGAGGAGCGGTTAGAACAGTGCTAGCATTAGCCGGAATAAAAGATGCGACAGCAAAATGTTTGGGCAGGACAACAAATAAACTTTCAAACGCAATGGCGGCTTTAAGAGCTTTAAAGTCTATTAGAGCTAAGAGATAAATAAAATAATGATTATCAACGAATTAAAAATAAAGAGTAAGAAACGAGGAATAAAAAGAATAGGGAGAGGAGGAAAGCGAGGAACTTATTCAGGGCGTGGTCAGAAAGGGCAGAAATCAAGATCGGGGCATAAGATCAGGCCGGCAGAAAGAGATTTATTACAACGCATCCCAAAAATGCGCGGATTTAAAAACAAGCCAAAGAAAGAGAGTAGTTTTCCTTTAAATATTGATAAGATAGAAAAATTAGGGTTGGTGGAAGTTTCAATATCTTCTTTGAAAGAAGTAGGAGTTTTGTCTTCTAAATTTAAAGGAAAAGTGAAGATATTAGGAAAAGGGGAAATAAAAAAAGCGGTAGTTGTAAAAAATATAGCAGTTTCAAAGGAAGCTAAAAATAAAATAGAAAAAGCCGGCGGGAAAGTTGAAAACTAATTATGGTAAGTTATTTAAATGTTTTTAAGGTAAAAGAGCTTAGGAAAAAACTATTTTCTATAGTAGTGATTCTTGCTGTTTTTCGTTTAATGGCTTCAATACCGGTTCCGGGAGTAGATGTTGAGAGATTAAAAAATCTTTTTAATTCTAACCAGCTTTTGGGATTTTTAGATGTGTTTTCCGGAAGCGGTCTTTCTAATCTTTCTATAGTGATGCTTGGTGTGGGGCCTTACATCACAGCGACGATTATAATGCAGCTTTTAACGATGGTTTTTCCTAATTTAAAGAAGCTTTATTATGAAGAAGGGGAAATTGGTAAGGCAAAATTTAATCGTGTTTGCCGGTATTTAACAGTGCCGCTTTCAGTGGTACAGTCTTACGGTTTTTTGAATTTTTTGGCGGCAAAGGGAGTCTTGGTAGCGATGACAAAGGCTGATATGTTTTTTGACATTCTATTAATTACCGCTGGGTCTGTTGCTTTAATGTGGTTAGGAGAGTTAATAAGCGAGTATAAGCTCGGAAACGGCATATCGCTTCTGATTTTTGCTGGTATTGTAAGTAGTATTCCGCAGAATATTAAACTTGCCATATCTTCTTTTACGTCGGCGATGGCACAAAGTTATCTGATTTTTTTAATAACGGCAATAGTGGTGATTGCCGGTGTGGTTTTTGTAAATGAAGGAGAAAGAAAAATTCCTATTTCTTACGCGAGAAGAGTAAGAGGAAACAAGCTTTTTGGCGGAGTTTCAAGTTACTTACCTTTAAAAGTAAATCAAGCCGGAGTTATTCCGATAATTTTTGCTATTTCCGTACTTCTTTTCCCGCAGTTTATAGCGCAAGCGGCTTCTGTTTTTTCAACTGATTTATCGGTGAAAATGAACGATATGGTGTTAGCTGTTTTTAATAATCTTTGGATTTACAGTATTATTTATTTTATTTTAGTGGTTGCTTTTACTTATTTTTATACGGCGATAACTTTTGATCCGGAAGAGATATCAAAAAATTTGCAAAGAAACGGAGGATTTATTCCGGGGCTTCGGCCGGGAGAGCAGACGAGTAAGTTTCTTTCTAAAATAATAAACAGAACGACTTTGTTTGGTTCTTTGTTTTTAGGAGCGATTGCTGTGTTACCTAATGCCTTATCCGGAATAACCGGGGTTTCTTTTATGACTATTGGAGGAACAGCGCTTTTAATAGTGGTATCGGTTGCTCTTGAAATAATGAGACAAATTGAGTCACAGCTTGTAGTAAGACAATACGAATAAATATTTTTATCGGAAGATGATAGTTGTTTAATAAAATAAAAGGGGCACGTAAGTGTCCCTTTGTGGTCTACATCTTGAAAATTTCTAATTATACGGACTCACTGATGGCCAAACCAGAATTTTGTCTCCTACATACGAAGCATTAAGCTCCTTACCCTGAAATTTCAAGATTGGAGAATGATTCCCCTGCATATGCCCGCCGATCATATCTGATTCAGCGGCCATGCCAATTTTTTTATTGCCATTTTCAACATCTATTACCGGCACTTTTTTTCTACTGCGTTTAATCATTTTTGACTCCTTTTGGGAAATTTAGGATTTTTGAAGATGCTGTGTTGTATATTACTATAACTAAACTAAAAAGTCAACTAGATATTATACCGATTTTAAAAAACCGCCTTCCCAGCGGTTTTTTTGCGTTTTGGCAGATTTCCGTTTTAAATGGTTTGTTTTTGTGGTATGCTTTTTTTATGAAAAAAATAGCAGTGATAATTTATGGTCCGCCTGGGAGTGGGAAAGGAACACAGGCAAATCTTTTAGCGTGGAAAAAACATTTATACCATTTTGATACGGGAGCTTTTTTTGAACATTTAGTGCATAATTCTTCAAATAAAAAAAATAAAACAATACAAAAAGAGAAGGAGCTTTTTGATAAGGGAAAACTTTTAACTCCTTCGTGGGTATTGAAAATCGTAAAAGATAAGGTGAAGAAGACGGCAAAAGTAGGGTTGAGTATAGTTTTTAGCGGGTCGCCGAGAACATTATTTGAAACTTATGGGAATGAAAAAACTAAGGGGCTTGTGCCGGAGTTGGAAAGTCTTTACGGGAAGAAGAATATCCATATTTTTTCTTTAGCGGTGGATCCAAAAGATTCTTTAGAGAGAAATAAAGTGCGGCTTATCTGTTCTTTTTGCGGTTTGCAGGCAATGGGACAAAAATGTGGCAAACTTTCAGAGTGTGTTTTCTGCGGAGGAAAGCTTGCAAAAAGAGCCCTTGATGACCCAAAAAATATAGAAACAAGAATTTCAGAATATTTAAACAGGACAAAGCCAATAGAAGAAGCTTTAGAAAAACATGGGCATAAAATAAATAAGATAGACGGAACTTCTTTGCCTTATGAAGTTTCTGAAAGGATTTTAAAGGTGATAGGCTCGGAATAATATTTGAAGTTTTTTAAGGTTTTTTTAAAAAGTTTGGAAGAAATTCTAGGGTTTTTTATTTTAAGTGGACATAGAGAATTTTTAGTAGTTAAATTAAACGGTAAAGAAAAAGTTAAAAATGATAAAGACAGAAAAAGAGATAGCTCTTATGAGAGAAGGAGGGAGAATACTAAGAGAAACTCTCTTAAATATAAAAGCTAATATATTACCGGGTGTAAAATTAAAATCGCTTGATTTGATAGCGTGGAAAGTTATTAAGGAAGCGGGAGGAGGAGCTTATCCGGCTTTTTTAGGGTATAAACCTAGCGGGGCGGAAAAGCCTTATCCGGCGTCTATTTGCGCTTCGGTTAATGAAGTAGTTGTTCATGGCGTGCCAAATAATTACGAGCTTAAGGAGGGCGATATTGTTTCAATTGATGTGGGAGTAAAGTATAAAGGATTTTATACGGATGGAGCGATGACTTTTCCGGTGGGAAAAATTTCCAAGGAAGCGGAAAAATTAATGGAGACAACAAAGGAAGCTTTAAGTTTAGGAATAAAAGAAGCGCAAGTAGGTAAGACTATCGGAGATATAGGATTTGCGATAGAGAAGTGCGCTAAGAAAAATGGGGTTTTTGTGGTAAAGATGCTGACGGGACACGGGGTGGGAAAGAGATTACACGAGCCGCCAACTATATTTAATTTTGGTAGAAAGGGGAGTGGGGAAAAACTTTTACCCGGAATGACTTTAGCTATTGAGCCGATGTTTGCTTTAGGAACTGGTGATATAAAACAAACGGAAGATGAGAGTTATGCGACAATAGACGGATCTTTGGCGGCTCATTTTGAACATACAATTTTAATAACAGAGAAAAAACCGGAGATATTGACACTTTAATGTTTTTGTTATATATTTAGGGTAGTAATATTTAAAACAAAGGAAGGGAGAGAAAGAGATGCTATCTCCTTTGGAAACACTTATAAGGGGAAAAGAGGGGAAACATGCAAGCGTTATTGCTTGTGCAAAACAAAAAGGGAAATTATTTTTTATTTTAGTAAAAAGTCCGGGAAATTGGTCGGAATGGAAATTTCCTGGAGGAAGGGTTGAAAATGGAGAAAACATAAAGCAGGCTGCAAAAAGAGAGTTTGCGGAAGAGACAGGAAAGGAGAATGTAGTAGAAGATTTAAAATTTTTTAGAAAAGAAAAAAATAAAGAGATATTTTTCTTCTTCTTTTATGTTTTTTTTCACTCTTTTAGATCTTTTAGAAAAGATTTAAAAGAGAGAGGAGATGAGGGGGAGGAAGTAAAAATTTTTAGCATAGACGAAATGAAATCTATGCAAGGTTTTTTTCAACCCCACAGGGAAGTTTTTCTTCGTTTTTTAAAAGAAGAATGCCACGGAGAAGGATTAAATAAAAATGGGATACCCGTCCTCGCTTGATTTTCTCAAGCGGGGACTTTTTTTATTGACATTTTGAGAGGTTTAGTTATACTTACTTTATAAAAGCAGTTCGCAGACAATAGGCATCCCTAAAGGATATAAGACCTATCGAGAACTTCGTTTGTAGTTTTATTAAATGAAGTCTGCGGCCTAAAAGGTCGTTTTTTATTTCAAAGATATGAAAACAAAAGAACAGAAGAAAAAAGAGCTAGACGAACATATTAAGAGGATTGGAGAGAGTAATACTTTAATTTTTGCTGATTTTAACAAAGTGCCGACTAAAGAGTTGACTACTTTTAAGAAGCAACTAAGAGTTTTACAGACTTCTTTTAAGGTTGCTAAAAAGAGAATTTTAAAGATAGCTTTTGGAGAAAAGAATATTAAAGCTGATCCGGGGATAGCCTCTGCGCAATTAGGAGTAATATTTTCTCCAAAGGAGTTGGTGGATATAGCGTCAAAAGTGCACGCTTTTTCTAAGGTAAACGATAATTTTAAAATTATTGGAGGATATGATTTGAAGAATGGAAAATTTTTAGAAGCTGACTTTATAAAGCGAGTGAGTATGTTACCTTCAAGAGAAGTTCTTATAGCGCAACTTGTTTCTATAATAGCCGCTCCTCTTAAGATGTTTATGTTAGTTCTTAAAGAAAGGGGGAAGAAAGAAAACGCAGTTTAGTAAGTTAAATAAAAGGTTAAAAAAATAATAAATTAAAATATGTCAGAAGAAAAATTTAAAGATTTAATAGAAAAAATAGAGAAACTTTCAGTATTGGAGTTAGCAGAATTAGTAAAAGTTTTGGAAGAAAAGTTTGGTGTTTCAGCTTCGGCAGTAGCGGCACCGGTAGCAGGAGGGTCATCTTCTGAAGCGGTGGAAGAAAAGACTAGCTTCGCAGTTGAGCTTAAGTCATCCGGAGAACAGAAGATAAACGTAATAAAAGTTATCCGTGAAGCTACTGGTCTTGGGCTTAAAGAATCAAAAGATATGGCTGATGGAGCTCCTAAAGTTATAAAAGAAGGATTAAAGAAAGAAGAGGCGGAAGAGTTAGTAAAAAAATTACTGGGAGCGGGAGCAACTGCAGAAATGAAATAAGCTTATAAAGCTACTTATTACAATCAAAAAAACGCCGTTAGGGCGGTTTTTGATTTGGTGGATACTACAGAGGGATTGGACATGTGACCCTCTTTGACTTGTCCCGATAGAAATTATATTGGTGCACTCTACTGGATTCGAACCAGTGACCTTCGCAATGTGAATGCGACGCTCTAACCAGCTGAGCTAAGAGTGCGTTATTTTTAATGAGGTTAATAAATGAAGCGCTCTGCTTATCGGTAGGCAAACAGGCTGGTCTACTACTAATAAGCTAAGCGCCAAAATTATTTATTAGTTTTCTATTGTAATTTTTCCTTAATGAAAGCAATGTCTTTTTTTATTTCATCGGTGGAGCGTTTAATATTATCAATTTCTTCTCTTAATTCAGAAAGGCGTTTACTTTCGTATTTTATATCTTCTTCCGTTTTTTGGTCTATTCTTTTTTCTTCTTTAAGCCCGGAGATAAGAATTTGTTCTCCAATAAAAAAAGAAACAAAAGTGCCAGTTGTAAGAAGAATAATAATGCTGGCAATAAAGGATTCTAAAGAACTGATATTAAAATCATCAGCAAGGTGCCAAACACCGCGCCAGAAGAGAACGACGCCAATACCGCCGATTAGAGCATAAAGAATGGGGGTTTTGCTTAAACGGTGGCGAATAATATCTTCTAGTTTATCAAAGGGTTTAAGGAGTTTTTTAAACATAATAGTATTTTATTAAAAATAGAAGTAAAGTTCAAATTTATTCGTAACGGAGAGCTTCAATGGGGCTTTTTTCAGAAGCTTTTTTTGCCGGGTAGATACCGAAAACTATTCCAATAATACCGGAAACTCCGATGCCTAAAAAGATAGCGAGAAAAGATATGCCAAGCGGCCAATCAATAGTAGAAAAGAATTGGATAGCAAGGGAAATGGCGAGGGAAAGGGAGACGCCAAGGACTATGCCGATTATTCCACCGACTCCGGTTAGAAAGACAGCTTCTAAAAGAAACTGAAAGAGAATATTTTTTTCGGTAGCGCCTAAGGCTTTGCGTAAGCCTATTTCTCTTGTGCGTTCAGTTACAGAGACGAGCATTATATTCATAATACCAATACCACCGACTAAGAGAGAAATAGCGGCGATAGCGGCGAGAAAAAGAGTGAGGACGTTAGTAATTGTGCCGAGGCGGGAGGCGATATCAGCTTGAGTTTCAATATAAAAATCATCTTTGTCTGGGTTAGTAACGTTATGTGTTTCTCTTATAGTGGCCTTAGCGTCGCTAACAGTGCGGTCTATGTTTTTTTCAGAATCAGCTTCTATAATAATGCGGTGGAAGTGCTTAATGCCGAAAATATATTGTTGGGCGGTAGTGTAAGGGAGAAGAGCCACTTCGTCAAAGTTGAAAAAAGAAACTTGCCCTTTTTGAGGAAGGATACCAATAATGCGAAGGTTTCTTTCTCCGACACGGATTCTTTCCCCGAGGGCTTCTGATTCTCCAAAAAGTTTTTCTTTTACTTTTGAGCCAATTACTACCACATCAGATCTGCCTCTAATGTCGTTTTCGGAAAAAAAAGCTCCTTTATCAATACCTAAATCAAATACGTCCGATATTTTTTCACTTGAGCCTAAAAGAGTAAGGCGGTAAGTTTCATTTTTATAAGAAGCAGAATCGCTGCCGAAGACTAAAGGCATAACTTCTTTAGCGGTTGGCACATTTGATTTTTTTCTTAAAGCTTCCAGGTCTTTTTCTTTTAAGGATTCGGCAAAAAAAGTTTGCAAACTGTCAGTTGGTCCTTTTGGTTCACGGCCAGGGAGAACGACAACAGTTTTTGAACCCATGCCTTGAATTTGGCTTAAAATAAGATTTTGCGCGCCTTGCCCGAGAGACATAACCATAATAATGGCGGTTATACCAATAACTATTCCAAGAACAGTTAAAAAAGAGCGCATTTTATTGGCGATTAAGCCTCTCCAAGCTGTTTTAGCGGTAAAAGATAAAATCATTTTGTAAAATATTCTTTAGCAGTGCGTCTTTTTTCCACTTTGCGGTCGCTGTCTATTTTTCCGTCAAGAATATGAATAATTCTTTCAGCATGTTCAGCGGTAAAAGTTTCGTGAGTGATGAGGATAATGGTGTGTCCGTTTTTTTTGTTAAGATCTTCCAAAATTTCCATAATATTTTTACCGGATTTAGAATCAAGATTACCGGTAGGTTCGTCGGCAAAAATAACTTCGGGATTATTAACCAAAGCGCGGGCGATAGCTACTCTTTGTTTTTCACCGCCAGAAAGTTCTGAAGGTTCGTGGTCAAGACGATGAGAAAGACCGACGGCTTCTATGGCTTTTTTTGCTTTTTCGTTCCAAAGAGATTCTTTAACATCAGAATAAAGTAAAGGAAGTTTAACGTTTTCCAAAACACTGGTTCTGGAAAGAAGGTTAAACGCTTGGAAAACAAAACCAAGTTTTTTGTTACGGATTTTTGCCACTTCTTCGTCGGAGTAGCTTTCAAAGTTTCTATTTTCAAAAAGATATTCACCACCGGAGGGACGGTCTAAAAATCCGAGAACGTGAAGAAGAGTGGATTTTCCGGAACCGGAGGGACCCATAATAGCGACAAATTCCCCTTTTTTAATTTCAAAAGAGACGTCGCAAACAGCGGGAGTGGGAACTCCATCGCTAAGATAAGTCTTTTCAAGATTTTTTACTTCAATCAAAGATGGACCCATTAAAATAATTTATTTAGAAGAATAAACAACAACTTCGTCTCCTTCTTTTAATCCTGTTGTTATTTCTATTTTGCCATCCGATCCTTTAACGCCAGTTTTTACTTCAACTTCTTTAAAGCCAGTGTCTTTATTTTCTTTATCCGGAATTCTGACAATTTTAATACCGTCTTTTGAGATGACGGCTCTTTCCGGAATAGCGATAACATTTTCACGGCTAGCAGTTTCTATATCAATATTTGCGGTCATACCGGAGCGAATGCGGTCATCTTTATCTTTAAATTGCAAGGTGGTTTTATAAGTGGATACTCCTTCAACAACTGTTTCAGCCGGATCTGTTTTAGAAATTACGGCTTCAAAAATAACATCGTTTCCGTAAGCATCTAAAGTAACTTTGGCGGGATTTCCAACTTTAATTTTAGCGATATCAACTTCCGCTATTTTAGTTTCTATTTCTAACTTAGATTCGGAGATAAGAGAAATAACAGATACGCCGGAAGAAATTATTTCTCCAACTTTAGCGTCTTGTTTGGTAACGGTGGCATTTATCGGAGAAAAGATAATTGTTTTTTGAAGTTCAGCTTCATAGCTTTTAACGTTCGCTTCTGCTTCTTCAACTTTTGCTTCTTCGGAAGCGAGTTCCTCTTTAGAAGAACCGGCGAGTTTTAATTTTAATTCGTTTTCTATTTTACTGATGGTAAGTTTTTGGGAAACGATAGATTGTTTTAAGGCGTTTATGTTTTTAACGGAAGAGATAATATTGATGCGAGCAGTGCTAGTATTTAAACGATAAGTGCTTAATGAAGTATCAGAAAGTCCGCATCCGGAAATGAAAGTGCCGCTAGTTTTTTCAAGAAAGGCTTTAGTGGTAGAGAGATAATTTTCTGCTTGACTAAGCGCTTTTTCATAATTTTCTTCGGAGCCGGGCATAGTTTTTATTTTAAGATCGGAAATTTCACTGTTCCAAGAATTAAGATTTTTTTCACTTAAAAGTTTTAGGCTTTCGGCATCGCTTTTTACTTGCTGATCACAAGAGCTGTAAGTTAACGAAAAACTGCCGGAAGACAGAGATCCGGAAAAAATACCAGCAGTTTTTACGCGAATAGCGTCATCGGCATAAGTGTAAGAATCAGCAACAACATCCGGAACATCATCATAGTAATTTATGAGGTCTTGCTTTGCTTCCCCGAGTTCGGCTTCTTTTATGGCTATATCTTCAGCGCGAGCGCCTCTTTTTAATTCAAGAAAATTTGCTTCTTCGGATTTTAAATTTGCTTTAGCTTTAGCAAGATTCGCGGAGATATCAGCATTATTCAGACTGGCTAAAGTTTCTCCGATATAAACTTTATCTCCAACGGAAACAAAAACAGAGGAAACTTTACCGCTTTTTTCAAAAGCAAGACTAACTTCTTCAGATGGTTTTACTTGTCCGGTAACACTAACTTCTTCTTTAAGGTTTGATATTTGCGCGGTTGCCGTCTCAAAATTATTTGCGCTTCCGCCGCTAAAAATAAAATAAGAGATAATAATACCTCCAATAATGAAAAGAACGGGAATAAAGAAGAGGGGTTTTTTAAGAAAACTATTTTTTTTCATTTTTGTTTTTATTTTTTGGAATAATAAAGATGGAGATAAAGTAGCCGATTAAGCCGGGGATAACGCCGGTGACAACAGTGACAAAAATCCAGATTAGGCGAAGAATTACCGGATCTATGTCTAGATACTCTCCCAGACCGCCAAAAATTCCAGCGAAAACTTTATTTTCATTACTACGATAGAGTTTTTTCATGGTCAAATAATAACAGAAATCAGAGGGAAAGCAAGTTGTTATTCGCATTGAATTACTTTTATTGAGTTAAATTTCTTGATTTTTTTTATAAGCTAAGCAAGCTTTAAAAATGGAACGTTTTGTGGTGCACTAAAATGAAAGATATAGCGTATTATGTATATAGAGGAGATGTTTTAGTCTCCTTTTTTATAAGTAAATATTATGAAAAACAATATTTTTATTAAGAATGTAGCGGGGTTAAAAAAATATGCTATTAACCATAAAATAATAAGCGGAATTGTTTTATTGGTAATTTTGTATTTCGGATACTTAGGTTTTAATAGTTTTTTTAAGAGTGATGGTCAAGTTCAATATGTATTAGCTCCAGTTTCTAAAGGAAGTATAATTGTTTCAATTACAGGGAGCGGGCAAGTTTCAGCTTATAACCAAGTTGATATTAAGCCAAAAGTTTCTGGGGATGTAGTTTACGTTGGTATAGTAAACGGACAAGAAGTAAAAGCGGGAACTTTAATAGCGCAATTAGACGATCGAGATGCGCAAAAGTCTGTAAGGGATGCGGAAGTTAATTTGGAAAGCGCAAAAATATCTTTACAAAAACTGGAAGAGCCAGCGGATGCTTTGTCGGTTATCCAGGCGGAAAATTCTTTAACGCAGGCGAAAACAAGTTTAGAAAAAGCTTACGATGACGGAGCCACGGATGTTTCTAATGCGTTTTTAGATATGCCGTCAGTAGTTACAGGACTGCAAGATATTTTGTCCGGAACTTCTGCTAGTAAGGGAACACAAGATAATATTTCTTATTTTAGTAATTTAGTAACTAGTTATAACGACAATGTTTCAATATATAAGAATGATGCGGCAGATAAATATAAAGAAGCGCGAATAATTTATGATAATAGTTTAAACAGTTACAAAATAACGGCAAGGTTTACTGATGAGGAAACAACGGAAAAATTGATTAGCGATACTTATAATATGGCTAGATCAATTTCGGAAGCGGTGAAGAGCGTAAGTAATTTTTTAAGTTTTGTTAAAGACAGACTTACAGAACGCCAGTATAGCGTGCCTCAATCTTTAACAACTTATTTAAGTTCTCTTTCAACTTATACGAGTACGGTAAATTCAAATTTATCAACTCTTTTTAGTATAAAAAATACGATAGTAAATTCAAAAATGAGCATAGAGGAAAAAACAGAGTCGCTGGCAAAATTAAAAGAAGGAGTAAGCGATTTAGATTTAGCTTCACAAAAATTATCTCTTAAACAAAAAGAAAATGCGCTTTTAGATGTTCAAGAGAAACTTTCCGATTATTATATCCGTGCGCCTTTTAATGGGACAATCGTAAAAGTAAACGTAAAAAAATCTGATGCGGCAAGCAGTGGAACGGCGGTGGCAACTTTAGTAACTAGGCAAAAAATAGCAGAGCTATCTTTAAATGAGATTGATGCGGCAAAAATAAAAGTTGACCAAAAAGCGATGCTTTCTTTTGATGCCGTTGATGGTTTAAATATAGCCGGAAAAGTAGCGGAAGTTGACGCGGTGGGGACAGTTTCTCAAGGAGTAGTTACTTATAATGTAAAAATATCTTTTGATACGCAAGATGACAGAGTAAAATCCGGAATGAGCGTAAGCGCGGCAATTGTTATTGATTTTAAGCAAGATGTTTTAATAGTTCCAAACAGCGCTATAAAATCCGGAAATAATATAAGTTATGCAGAGATGCTTGATAAAACATTTTCGGCAAATCAAGGGAGCCAAGGTGTGGCTTCGGATAATTTACCAAAACAGCAGATAGTAGAAACAGGGATAACTGATGACACAAACATAGAAATTATTTCTGGATTAAAAGAAGGAGATCAGATAATAATAAAAACTATCAACAGTTCAACAAGTAGTAGCTCCAGCCAGCAGACACCGAGTATTTTAGGAGCGATTGGAGGTAATAATAAAAGATAATATGATTGACCTGCAAAAAATAACAAAGACTTACAAGACGGGAGAAGTTGATTTTCAAGCATTAAAAGAATTAAGTTTTGAGATAAAAGAAGGGGAGTTTGTGGCGATTATGGGACCATCTGGTTCCGGAAAATCAACTTTAATGCATATTATCGGGGCGCTTGATACGCCAACTAGCGGAAAATATTTTTTTGATGGAAAAGATGTTTCTGAATTAAGCGATGATGAGCTTGCGGATGTGCGAAAAAATAAAATAGGGTTTGTGTTTCAGTCTTTTAATCTTCTTCCCAGAACAACAGTTTTAAGAAATGTTATGTTACCTCTTATTTATAATGAGGTGGAAGAAGGGGAAAGAGAAGAAAGAGCGCAAAAAGTTTTAAAATCTGCCGGGATGGATGAAGGGCACTTTTATCATCTTTCTAATCAACTTTCCGGAGGACAAATTCAGAGAGTGGCTATTGCTCGCGCTTTAATTAATAATCCCGCTCTTATTTTAGCAGACGAACCAACTGGAAATCTTGATACAAAGACAGGAGAAGTTGTTTTAAAAACTTTTCAAGAATTGAATAAAAATGAAGGCAGAACGATTATATTAATTACCCACGAGCATGACGTTGCCGAATGCGCGGAAAGAATTATTCAAATAAAAGACGGTGGATTAGTAAGTGATTTAAGAAATTATAAAAGAAAAATTTTATAATAGATTATGAAAACTTTAGATATTTTAGAAGAAACATACACAGCGCTTTCAGCAAATAAAGTAAGATCGGGTTTGACTGTGCTTGGAATTGTAATAGGCATAAGTTCTGTGATTATTATGGTTTCTATAGGACAAGGAGCGCAAAATTCTATTCAATCAAGCATACAGTCTATCGGGTCAAATTTAATTATGATTATGCCGGGAGCGCAAAAAGGACCGGGATTTCAAGTTAGCTCTGGACGAGGATCGGCGCGCACATTAACTCAAGCAGACGCTGATGCTATTTCAAGTTCGGCGACTTTCGCAAAGGCCATAGCGCCAGAGATTTCCGGACGTTATCAGATAACAAGTAAAGGCAAAAATACAAATACGTCAGTTTTAGGAGTGACATCAGAGTATTTAAGCGTAAAAAATATAGAGGTAAACAGTGGCTCTTTTATAACCGACCAAAATTTACGAAGCCTTTCAAAAGTAGCGGTTTTAGGGCCGACAGCTAGAGACGACTTATTTGAAGAAGGAGTAGATGCCGTGGGGCAGACAATACGAATAAAAAATATTGAGTTTAAAATTATTGGAATCACAAATAAAAAAGGAGGAACTGGTTTTAGTAATCAAGATGATATGATTTTTATTCCACTAACGAGCGCACAAAAATTTTTAGCGGGCGATGCTTATTTAACGACAATAAATGCGCAGGCGAAAGATGAAAAATCAATGACGTCTTTGCAACAAGAGATTACAGAATTACTTTTAGAAAGGCATCATATTTCTGATCCGCAGCTGGCAGATTTTTCTGTTTTAAACCAAGAGGATATTGTGGCGGCGGCTTCAAGCGTAACAAGCACTTTCACTATGCTTTTGGCGGCAGTTGCCGGAATATCATTAGTAGTTGGCGGTATTGGCATTATGAATATGATGCTAACTACAGTAACGGAAAGAACAAGAGAAATAGGATTAAGAAAAGCTATAGGAGCAAAAAGAAGAGATATTAATATTCAGTTTTTAACTGAAGCGGTAGCGTTGACATTTATCGGAGGAGTGATTGGGGTAATTCTAGGTTGGTTGGTATCTTTTCTTGTAACTTATTTTGGAGTTATTCAGGCGCAAGTATCTTTATATTCAGTTATTATAGCTTTTAGCGTTTCAACAATAATTGGAGTGATTTTTGGTTATTATCCAGCAAGAAGAGCGGCTAGACTCAACCCAATTGAGGCTTTAAGGTATGAATAAAAAAGGTGCAAAAAAATTAAAATTAATGAATTATGAGTAGAAAAAAAATAGCGTTAGCTTTAGGAATAGTTGTGGTAGTTGGAGTCGGTTCTTTTTATGTCGGGATGAAATATGCGGGAAACAGTAGGTTTGCCGCATGCGTGGGAGGGCAGCAGTTTTCCGGAGCGATGGGAAATATTACCGGTCAAAGAGGGGGAAGAACAAGCGGTGGAGCGGGAGCGGGTTTTGTTTCTGGTAAAGTGATTTCTAAGGATGAAAAAACAATAACGGTTGAAGTTGCAGGTGGAGGATCAAAAATTGTTTTTATTAACGAAAGCACGCCAGTGATGGAAAGTACAACAGGGTCTTTAAAAGATGTTACAGTGGGGGAGCAGGTGATGATAAACGGAACGAGTAACCAAGATGGAAGCTTAAATGCGCAATCTGTGCAGATAAAATCAGAAATTTCTAACACGCAAGCTGGAAATTAAAACTGGTTTTAAAAAGTAAAAAAGAAGAGGTTTTTTTAAATACCTCTTTTTTTATTTTTGTCAACGTTGATTTTTTTAAAGATTTACGGCAGAATTAAGGTATTCTGTTTTTGGAGGTTGACTAATGAGTATAGTAAATGCTGTCCCGAAAGATCTTTTTATGTGGAATTAGATCTTCTTAGTATACAGCCGGATCTTGAACGTTTAAATTCTCTTTTTGATGAAGCTACTAGTAGAACTGATTTGATAGAAGCTTCACTAAAAGAAGCCTCTAAGGAGGCAAAAAAATATCCAGAAGCGTTCAAACCGAGGAAGATTTAAACAATGCCCCAACATCCTAGTTTAGGAAGGAGGGGCTTTTATTTTATTAGATTTTCTAGAATAGAAATTAAGTTTTTTATTAGCCTGTTTTCTAAAATTGTTTCTTTTTTATCGCTTTTTTCTTCTTTAGAAACATTTTCTAAGTATCTTTTTATAATATTAAGAAAATTAAATTTATTTTCGTAAGATTTATCAATGGATCTTAAAAATATGTTTTTTTGTTTATCTTGATATTGCTTTAATAATTCTTCTTTTTCATTAGAAGAAAGGTATTCTTCAATAGCATCACTTAAGGAGAAAGAAGCTTGAAATTTTATATCCCTACGGAAGTAATCTAAAAGCGGCTGTATTTTTTCAGTCATTTTTTCGGTAATAACACCGGTTGTTTCAATGGTGTTAATAAAGCTTTCTAAGCCGGGGATGATTTCCTGCGGAAGCTTAAGTTTAACAAAAACATCATATTCTTGTTCGTCCGGACTTAAGATGGACTGATTTTCAATATTAGAAAGTGTTTTAAGATATTCTTCTTTGGCGGTATCAACTACATGTTCAATAAATTCCTCTTTTTGTCTTTCGTTCCCTAAAGAAGGTATTTGATTTACCTCAACTTCAACGGCTAAATTGTCTTTTTCTGTTTCGTTTTCTATTTTGTTTTTGTTCTCAAAATCTATTTTTATTAAATTATTTAAAAACTCGTGGTCTATTTTGCCTTTATTTTTGAAAATTTCTTTAAATAAAGCAGGGGAGGAAAATATTTTATAAACTATTAACTCGGCTTTTTTTTGCCTTTCGGTTTGTTCAGCTTTTTTTTGTTCTTCGTTTTCTTTTTTTCCTCTTTGTGTTCTTAATAGTTCTAGTTTTTTTATTCTGTCAGCGGCTGTTATTTCATTTACATTTTCTGAGAAATCTTCGGGAGTTTTGTTTTTTCCATTATTTTTAACATATTTCTCAATAATTCTTTCTCCGTCAGCAATACCTTCCTGGAGTTCACCAGCAAGATCTAAGAGATCCGAGGCCATATCTCCAAAATCAAGATCTAAGTCTTCTTTTTCTTTTTTTTGTTTTGGTTTTTCTTGTTTAGAGACGGGAAATTTTTCTGGCATATATTTAAAAAGTTTAGGTTTAAAAAGGCCTTTTTTAGAGTTTACTATTTCTTAAGTAGTTATACAAGACAAATTGAAATCAGTCTTTTAGGGAGATTATTTGGATTCCTTTTTCGTCTATTTCTTCCTGTGGCCAGAATTTGGTTAAGTCGCTTATTTTCCATTTTCCAACGTAGCCGATTTTCTTTTCTATTTCCCGACCAGTGTAGCTTTTTGTCGTCGGATTCCATTCTTTAAGAAGTAAAGTATCACTTTCGGAGATGGAAAAATCATTAAGGCGCAGTTCAAAAGTTTTCTTGCCGTTGATAATTTCCTGAAAATATTCCGGCCAAATTTTCTTTTCAATTTTCATGGGTTTTTATAGTGTTAAATAAGATTTAAAATCGCTTTTTTCTTTTCTTTCTTTTGTCGGAAATAAATCTGGAGGTAATTGATCAAGGAATTTATGAATTTTTTCATTTATTTCTTTTTTTATCTCTCCTAGTTTCCATTTTGGCTTATTGTTCTGTATTCTTTTTTTTGTAAGATGAGTTAAATATTTATTTATATCATGTATACTATTATCTTGTGGTAGATTAACAGTTATTTTATTTATACTAAAATCTGAAATTCTTATATCGTCTTTTTTTATTTTGTCTTCGAGAAAATTAAAAAGATTTCTAGCGTGAATAAGAAAAGATTCTAAAAGCGCATTATGACATGCATCACGTTTTGCAATTGGTGTGGAAATATAATCCGATATGGAAAAAGTTTCATTAAACATCCATATTTCATATAATAAAGAATCTAGCGCTGATTTTTCTTGTTCAATATTCATGGCTGGGGGACAGGGGTTCGAACCCCGATTAATGGCTTCAAAGGCCACTGTCCTACCATTAGACGATCCCCCAAAAGAGTAACTCCAGTTAATAAAATAATTTAACTGGTTGAAGTTATTTTGCCAAAAAATAGGCAAAAAAGCAATTTTAAAAGAAAAAAGGAAAGAGAGAATGGTAGGGGAAGACTGTGATTAATTGACGAGAGGGGAAATATTATGGTATAAAAATTGAAGAATTTTTATTATTTTAAAGAAGGTGAAGAAAGATGAAGTTTAAAGTGCTTAAAGTGCATTAACCATCATTCAGTAGGACCAGATCAAGTTTGTAAAGGAGTTAAAAAAATTTGTGTTGTTGAAGCTGGAAGCGCAGAGGAAGCAAGAAAAATGTTTGAAAGAGATGATTACTGTGTTTTTTCGGTAGAAGAGGTAAAAAAGATGGAAGAAAAAAAATAAACTGCCTTGTTATTTTTCTTCCTACTATTGTTAATTATATCCCTAAGAGTTTAATATCCCAGGGATTTTTATATTCTAACTAGGAAAACAGATTAGAAGAGGGAAGATAAGAGGTGGGGGTTTTGGATTCTGGCTGAATTTGTTTAAGGATAAGTTTTTTGTCGGGGGATGGAGATAAGGCGGCGGAAAGAAGCTTTATTCTTTTGCCAGCGGAGTTTATAGTATAAATTCCCGGGTTGGGATTTAAGGCAAGGATTTTTTGGTAAATAGTTTTAGAAAGAATGGGGTCGCCGGCAAGAGCTTTTTTAAGGAGAGATAATTCAATAAAACCGTCTTCGGTTTTTATTTTTTTTGTAAAAGTGGCGGCGGCGTGATTTTGGGGAAGGGGAGATATTTTTCCGGAAATAAAATCCGGCAAAAAGTTTACAAGCATTTCTCCGCCAAGAATAGCTAAAGCTTCTTCGGCTTTGGGATAGGATTTTTCTTTTATGGAAATTTTCTTTTTTAAAAAAACCGGGCCGTGATCCATTTTTTCATCTATTAGATAAAGAGAGACGCCGCTTTCTTCTTCGCCGCTTAAAATAGCCGATTGGATAGGAGAAGCGCCGCGATATTTTGGTAAAAGGGAAGGGTGGACGCCGATAATGCCTAAAGGAAAAAGTTTGAGGATTTCTTTCGGAATTATTTTTGAGTAGGCAGCAACGATGGCAAAATCAAAATTTTCGGAAATTTCCGACTGCCAATTTTTAATATCAAGTTTTTCCGGCTGATAAATTTTTATATTATTTTTTCCGGCTAAGATTTTAACCGGCGGGGGAGTGATAATTTGTTTACGGCCAAGAGGGCGGTCGGGACTGCAAACTATAAGATGCGGCTTAAAATCTGATTTAATAAGATTGTTTAAAATAATTTCCGCAAATTTAGGAGAGCCAAAAAAAATAAAGTTGTTACCAGTGTTGGAATTCATAGAAATTTTAAAATAAATTAAGCGGAAGGAGGAAGAGAAGAGGGGTCGGCATGGCGGATGTTTTTTGCTTTATCCGTAAATAAGACGCCATTTAAGTGGTCTATTTCGTGTTGGAAAATTCTGGCAAGAATGTTAGAAGCTTTTATTTTTATTTTTTTGCCGTTTTTATCAAAACCAGAGACGATGATTTTTTTACGCCTTTCAACTATGCCGGATGTTTCGGGTATACTTAAACATCCTTCTATATCTAATTTTTTCTCTTCGGAAGATTTTTCTATCTGTGGATTAAAAACGGCAAAAAATTTTGGAGCAGAATTGTTTTTTGTAAAAAGCTCGGCGATGAAAAAACTGGCGTTGATTCCGACTTGGTTGGCAGCTAAGCCGGCGCCATTATGATCTTTCATTAGTTTCCTCATATTTTTTAAGATAGCGGCTAGTTCTTTAGAAGAAAAATTGGAAAAAATAAAGGGGGCTGGTTTAGAGCGCAGAAATTTTTCGTCTTTTTTATTTTGGACAGTAATGATTTTCATTTGATTTTTATTCGTTTTTATTATATTATGAAAAAAGATTTTTTTCAATTTTTAATAAGGAAAAGGAAGGAGAAAGAATATGTCTTTTGAACTTACTCATTTTTTCCTTTGTCTTAGTTGTGAACACGAGGAGTATTTCACGGAAAAAATTTTTAACGAAAATCCCTCATGGAAGAAGTGTCCAGTATGCAAGGGGGAGAATACTAGAATTGGGCTAAGGAAAAAAAGCGGTAGAAAAAATGTAAGTATTAAAAATAAAATAGATGTCAAAAATGGTCCGTGGGCGGATTTGAAAACAAAATTTAGGAGAGACTAAAAAGAAGGGAGAAGAAAAAATGTTTCCGTTATCTTTATTGAAAAAGTGAGAAAATTAGCTTGCACTAGCAGGAGCTGAAATTTGTTTTTTAGCTCTTTTTTTTTGCAAGCTTGTTTTTTTCTTTTTTAACTTTTGAGCAGATTTTGATTTTTTAATTTGAGGAAGAAATTCGGCGATTTCTTTTTTCTTGAAAGCTTTTACCACCTCGGGCATATTTTTAAAGACAATTTTCATAAAATAACCACCTTTGTTTTCTATGGATTTTCTGTCACCGACATCTTTTGCGAGAGAGAGAAGTTTATATTCATCGCCGAATTTTGCCATTTTAATATAAAGGGATTTATGCTTTTCATCTTCCAGATACATTGCAATTTCAAGACCGGTGAGCTGAAATTTACGGTAAACGTGTGATTTTTTATTTCTATCTTTTATTTTGCTTAAATAATCGTTTTTAACAGCCGGTTCCATTTTTCTACAATAACAGAAAAAGAGAGAAGACAGAAGAGATAAAAAAGCGAAAGATATTCGCACTTTTAGGCTTGTTTGAAAATTTTATTTGGGATAAAATAAAATGGATGAAAGAAAACGCAAAAAAGATTTTTAAGATTGCTGGAGAGGCAATCGGGGTAGCAGTTTTATTGTTTATTGTTTTTTATTTGGGATTTAGCATAGGGGAAGCAAATCCGAAAACCATTTCAGTGGTGGGAGTGCCGGAAGCAGCGGAGCAAGGAAAATCAAAAGATATAAACTTTTCCACTTTTTGGGAAACTTGGGACTTAATAAAAGGGAAGCATTTAAAAGGAGGCGAAGTTGATAATCAAAAACTTTATAACGGAGCAATCAGCGGGTTGGTTAATTCTTTAGGGGACCCGTATTCTGTTTTTTTGCCGCCGGAGGATTCGCAAAAATTTAAAGAAGATGTGGACGGAAATTTTGGAGGCGTAGGTATGGAAATAGAGACAAAAGACGGGAAATTATTAGTGGTGGCTCCGCTAAAAGGCACACCGGCGGAAAGAGCGGGAGTGGAAGCGGGAGATTATATTTTAAAGATAAACGGAGAAGATGCCAGCGGATTAGACACCCAGACAGCGGTGAAAAAAATAAGAGGAGAAATAGGAACGAAAGTAACAATAAACTTTTTTAGAGATTCGTGGAAAGAGCCACGAGACGTTTCTATAACACGAGAAAATATACAAGTGCCGACTTTAGAGTCGGAGATGAAAGGCGACATAGCTTATATAAAGTTGATGAGCTTTAATGAAAATTCAATACCTCTTTTTTATGAGGCGATGGTAAAGTCGCTTTTTTCCGGAAGCAAGGGATTAGTGCTTGATTTAAGAAATAATCCGGGAGGATATTTGGAAGTGGCGACAAGATTAGCCGGGTGGTTTGTGGATAACGGAAAAGTGGTGGTTAGCGAGCAATTTAGAGATGGGAAGAAAACAGATTTCCCATCAACTGGAAATGCGGCTTTAAAGGATTTTCCAACTGTTATTTTAGTGAATAAGGGATCGGCTTCCGCTTCGGAAATTTTAGCCGGAGCGCTCCGAGATTTAAGAGGAATAAAGCTAGTCGGAGAAATGACTTTTGGAAAAGGGACGGTGCAACAGCTTGAATCTTTAAGCGACGGGTCAACACTAAAAATAACAGTAGCGAAGTGGGTTTTGCCAAGCGGAAAAACATTAGAGGGAAATGGATTAGTACCGGATGTAGATGTAAAAATAACGGAAGAGGACGCAAAAAATAAATACGACCGGCAGTTAGAAAAGGCGCTAGAGATTTTAAAGAAGGAAATGGAAAAACAGGGAAAGTAGGAAAATTGCCGGCGGTGTAGTAGAATAATTTGAAAAAAATGAAAGTAATACTTTTGCAAGACGTAAAAAAAATAGGAAAGAGAATGGGAGTAAGGGAAGTTCCGGATGGATATGCGAGAAATTTTCTTTTTCCGAAAGGAATGGCTAAAGCGGCTACAAAAGAAGCAATTTTTAATTTAGAGAAAGAAAAAGGGAGGGAAGACCAGAGGAAAAACGAGGCGAGAGAGAAAGCAAAGGTTTTAGCGCAAAAAGCAAGTGAAATTACTCTTTTAATTAAAGCAAAGGCGGGAGAAAAAGGAGAACTTTTTGGGTCAATTGGAGAAAAGGAAATAATAAAGGAGTTGGAGAAAAAAGCGGGGATAAAAGCAAAGGAAGTGATTTTGGAACATCATATAAAAAATTTAGGGAAATATGAAATTGAGGTTGATTTTGGAGAAGGGGAAAAGGAGAAAATAAAAGTGGAAGTAGTAAAAGAATAACTCTAGCTAAAGCTAGAGTTATTCTTTTTTATTAAGTGTTAATTAAAAAGCGATGGAAAGTTTTAAATTACTTCCACAACAGTTTTTTTAATCTTTTTTCCCGTGAAACTCATTTTGGATCTTTGAAGAAATTTTATAACACCAATTTTTTTTGAGAAGAGAGTGTCGTCGTTTCCACGGCAGACGTTTTTTCCGGGAAGATATTTTGTTCCTCTCTGTCGGATGATAATTTCTCCAGGATTTACTTTTTCGCCTGATTGTTTTTTTACGCCTAATCTTTTTGATCTTGAGTCGCGGCCCAGCTTAGTAGAACCGCCTGCTTTTGTATGTGCCATAGGAAATAGAATACTTTATTTTTAGAAAAAATCAAGACTTGATTATAAATTTAAGATTGACCTGCGGGTATAATTTTAGTAAGCTATTTTTAGTATATTTTAAAAAAATAGCAATAAAAAAATCTTTAAGAAAGGGTGAGGAGATGTCCTTAAGGAAAAGCTTCAATTAAAAGGATTGCAAAAGAAGCCGAAGAAATAAAAAAAGAATTAGCGGAGATGAGAAATAACCCTATGGATTTTTAATTTTTTTCCCACGGCAGAGTTTTCTTACCCGGCAGGAAGAAGCTCTGCTGATTTTTTTTATATTGTTTTTATTTTAGAAGTGATATTATCTTTATTAATGAAAAAAATAATATTTACCATAAAGGAAAGAAAAAGAGAAATAGCTTTTTTTGTGCTGTTTTTTTTGATAGCTTCTTCAAGCTTCGCTTTGGGGTATTTATACGCGAGGGATTTTGAGGCGATTCCGATAATAATAGAAAAAGGATGCGAAAGTTAAATTAAAGATAACCGATTTTTTTAAGCCAAAAACTGTTTTCCCATTCCCAGAGTTTTTTTGCTCCGAGAAAAGCTTCAAAGTCTTCATAATGAGGAGAGGGAAGCTCTTTAAGTTCTACTACTCCTTGAGTGTCGTTCCAGACGTGTTTATCGGCGGGGCAAACGCCGTTATCAGGAAAGGGTCTTGATATTTTTTCTCGGCCGCCTTTTTTTCTTAAAAGCGCACCACAGTTTTGACAACGGCTTTCTTGGTCTATACGTAAAATCCATCTGACTTCAAGGTTTTGAAACTGGCTTTTCAAGGCGTCAAAATAAGCGGAAGTTTGCAGATTATAATCGCGGTAAATAGCTTTAGAAGTTTTAATATCTAAAACTCCAAAGCGGCCATTCATAGAGACAAGGGCGTCCACTGTGCCGGCATAACGGAAGTCGTAGTGGACTGTTCTTTTTTCTATAAGGTCCGGATAAGCTTCAATATTACTTCTTTCAAAAAAGCGGGAGAAGGCGTCAATGGCAGGTTTGATAACAAGAGGGGGAGTTGGATTTTCGCCTAGTAATATTTTTTCAACATACTCATGAACTAAAGTGCCTTCAGAGGCAGATTGTTCTTTTATTTTATTGCCGTTTGTAAAACCGACAGAGGAATAAAATTGATAAAGAGACGGTTTTGATTTTATATCAACTATTTTAGTGACACGAGGATACCAAGTGTCGTCAATAACGTAGCCGCAGGATTCTTTAAATTCATTTTCACTGTGGTAAAACATAGTAAGAGATATTTTACCATAAAATATCTTCAATAATTAATGGGGACGGGGAGGGGGTTGATTTTTTAAAAAGAAAAGTTATACTAAAAAAAGTTTGGGTGCAAGATAAAAGTTTCTTTTCCTCTTCCTCTGGCGCAAGGAAGAAAGAGAGGAAGGAAGGCCTCATTACCTCTTGGCCCATCTTTTGCAGACAAAGAGTAATGAGGTAAGCGCTCTCCCGGGGAGCTAACGCAACGGTGCGAAGGTTTAAGATCCGGGAGTTTTTTATGCTCCGTTTATTAATTTTTCAGTAAAGAGATTAATGTTGCCAGCGCCCATCATAATAATAACGTTTCCTTTTTTATTACCAGCATCTTTTAAGAGAGAGGGGAGAGAAGAAGGATTTTTTATATATTTTGCTTTTACAGCAAGCGCTAAATCTGAAGCGGAGCGTAATTGCTTCTCTTCTTTTTTTTCTTTTTCGCGGCCGGCAACTTTGTAGGTGTCTAAAATAAAAACATTGTCGGCATTTTTAAAAGCTTTAGTAAATTCAGAGAAGAGGGAAGTGAGACGGCCTTGATGGTGCGGCTGGAAGACGACAGATATTTTACCTTTCGGATAAATTTCGCGAGCCATTTCAAGAGTGGCTTTTATTTCTTCCGGATGATGGGCATAATCATCAATTACATCCGCTTCAAAAATTTTTCCTTTTAATTCAAAACGGCGCCAGCAACCAGAATATTTTTTAAATCCGGCTAGAATATCTTGTTCTTTTAAGCCAACCGCTTTTAAGAGAGTAAAAACGCCAGTGGCGTTAGAAAGATTGTGCCGCCCTTTTACTTGAAGAATTTTTTTTATTTTACGAGCGGCGGGGGAATTAAGAGAATACCAAAAAAGATTAAGCTCTTTTATAGAAACAAGTTTTTTTATTTCAAAGGATAAGCTTCTTAAGTTTTTATTGTCTTTATTTAAAACAAGAATGCCATCAGGAAGAATGTTATTAAAAAATTTAAGGAAAGTTTTTTTAATATCGGATAAATCTTTGTAGGTGTCCAAGTGTTCTTTATCAATATTAGTGATAAGAGCGGCAAAAGGAAAATAATTTAAAAAAGCGCGGCCGAATTCGTCGGCTTCTAAAATAAGCCATTCGCTTTTTCCTGGGCGAAAGTTTCCCGCGCCACTAGAAAATTCTTTAAGAAGAGTTCCAATAATAACGGTTGAATCTAGGTTGGCCTCAATAGCCGAAAGGGAAGCGAGAGCGGTGGATGAGCTTTTGCCGTGAGCGCCGGAAATGGAGATTGTTTTGTATTTTTTTGTCAGTTCGCCAATTATTTCCGGATAGCTTTTTATTGATATTTTGCGACAGATAGTTTCTTCATATTCCGGGTTTTCTTTAGGAATTGCCTGATTAAAAACGACAAGACTTGTTTTATTAGGAAGATTGTCTTTTTTGTGGCCTATTTTCACTTTTACGCCCATTTTAGCTAGTTTTTGAGTAATAGGCGATTCCGATACATCGGAGCCGCTAACAGCCCAATTTTGGGCTAAGAACCACTGAGCTAGAGCGCTCATACCAATACCGCCTATGCCGATAAAGTGGACGGAGGCATTTTTTATATTTTCCGGAAAAAGACTTGATTTTGGCATAAAGTAATAATAATCTAAAAATAGAAACTTTTAAAATAAATAAGGGGGAGGAGTGCTATATGATGCCTGTTTCTATTCTTAAAAGCTTACAAGAAACTGTTTTAATAAAAAAAATATTAGAAAAATATTCTGATGCGGAAGATTTAATTCTTACTCTTTTTTTTCTTAAGAGAGGGGAAGGGTCAAATCTTTTAAAGTGGCCGGCTAATCAGCCAATATCAGATGAAGTTGTTTTTTCAGTATTCTTTGGCTTAAGACTAAAAAAAATACAGGCAGTATTAAGCTATCTTAAAAAAATTACCGGAAGGGAAGTGAGAAAGAAAAAAGTAATAGAACTAACCCTTTTTATTTTTTTAAGGATAGCGAGAGAGGCAGAAAGAGAATTACTGAACTCATATAAATAAAGTCCTGCTTAAAAACGGGACTTTTTTACATTTTTTGTTTTTGTTTAATTTTATAAAAAGCCAGTGGGGGAGAATAAGATAATGTGTCGCACAAGGTAGATTTTGCGACTTGTTATTTAAATAAGAGTAGGGAAGAGGGCTTTTAAAAATAAGAACTTAAAATTATATAAATAGTTTTATTTAAAGAGATTTGTGAGGAAGTTAAAGATGATTAAAAAAAGGCTTCCTAAACTTTTTATAATAAGAAAAAGACCGTCACTAAATGGTGAGATAACTTGGTTTTTAATTTGGTCAGCTAAAGTAAAAAAATCCATGTTAGTTTAAGGAAAGATAATCTAAAGGATTAACAGTAGCACCAAAAGGCATTGGGCCGCATACTTTACTTGGACCCATATAGAAAGTAGGAGAAAAATAAACGGAAAGGTGGAGATGGGGGCCGGTGGAATATCCAGTTGTTCCAGAATAACCAATAAGTTGTCCCCTGCTTATTTTCTGACCGGGGACTACAGATGTTCTACTAAGGTGGCCGTAAAGGGTGATAAAAGGGTTGCCGTTGTCTTTCACGACCACAAATCTTCCATAAGCCCCACGATAACAATAATTGTCTTGATTTCCAGTAGCAACTACTTCTCCGTTTGAAGTTGAAAATAGCGGTGTGCTTAAAGGAATCGCTAAATCAATTCCATTGTGAAATCCGCCAGTATATCCATATTTAGCAAATTTCGTGGCGCCATATTCTTGGCTTAATGTGTCATTTAAACTGTAATCTTTAAGAGGAAATTCGAGGACTCCTCTTTTTGTTGGAATAGAATTAGGATTAACACCTTCCCGTATCTTTTTTTCAATATCTTCTATTTCATTAGCAATACTTTCCTGGCGTTTTTTTAAGTCGGATAATTCATCGGCGTAGCTTTTTGACTGTTTTTTAGTAAGGTTTAAAAGATCTTTTCTTGCAGCTGTTTGATCTTCCACTAGAGATTTGCGATTTTTGAGGTTGCTATTTTGTAATCCCAAATCTTCTTTTTTAGTGGTGCTGTTTCTTATTTTAACATCTAATTCTTCATGCAAATTTTTAAGATTTTGCGATTCAAGAGTAAGTTTTTCGTTTAAATTAAGGAGGCTTTGAATATTATTCATACCGTCAGCTAAGTTTTTACTTTTTAAAAAGATAACAAGAGTATTTTCATTGTCCTGTATTTGCATTTCTTTTAGAACATCAGCTATAGATGAATTTTTATCAGCAATGCTTTTTTCCGTGTCTTGAATTTCATCTCCAAGAGATTCAAGTTCTAAAGAGAGTTTACTGATGGAAATTTCAGCGGAACGGATGCCAAGATTTAACTGTTTTATATTATTATTAAGTTGTTTTACCTCCCCTTCTAAAGAAGCGCTTTTCGTATTAGTGGTAGTTAAGTCTTTTTGGACCGATTTTATTTGATTATTAACTTCTTCTAGTTCTTTATTTTTCTTATCTATTTCGTCAGACAAGGAAGCATAAGAAATTACAAGAGGATTTAGAGTAGAAACTAAAAAAGCTAATAAAAATAAAAGAATTGTTTTTTTAAGCACGGATTTCATAAAATTCTTTTTTATTTACAGTTTTTCAATGGCTAGTTTTATTCTTTCTGCAGATTCTTTTAGACCAAGGACAAAGATAAGATCAAAAGGAGGCGGAGAGTTTTTTAGTCCAGAAAGAGCAACTCTTAAAGGCCAAAACACTTCTCCCCTACCAAACTCTTCTGCTTGCGCTGTTATTCTTTCGTTAAAGTTTTCCGGAAAAGATTTAATAATATTAAAGCTTTCTTTTAAGTTTTTTTTGATAGTTTCTTTAGAAGCTTCTTTCCAAATAAGCAGGCTTTGTTCATAATCCGGAAGTTTAAAAAAGAAATTTCCTAATTCTTTAATATCGGACAATATTCTGATTCTTTCTTTTTGAATAGAAATAATTTTTTTTACTTTTTCCGGTTCAATCAGCCAATCTTGAGGAATAAATTCTTTTATTTTTTTAAAAAGTTCTTCCTCTTCCATTTTTTTAATATATTGATAGTTGAGCCAGTCCAGTTTTTCCTGATTAAAAATAGCGCCAGATTTTTGAATTTTTTCTATGTCAAATTCATGGCAGATTTCTTCAAAGTTCATAATTTCCTTATCGTCCGCTGGATGCCAGCCTAAAAGAGCTAAAAAATTTACTAGGGCTTCCGGTAAGTATCCGGCTTCTTTGTAAGATAATAAAGAAGTTTCGGTATAACGTTTAGACATTTTACTTCTATCCGGAGAAAGAATTAAAGGAAGATGAGCAAAATGAGGAGATGGAAAACCTAAGGCTTCTTGAATAAGAATTTGTTTCGGAGTATTAGAAATATGGTCCTCTCCCCTAATGACGTGGGAGATTTTTAATGCAAAATCATCTACTACGTTAGCAAAATTATAAAGAGGAGTTTTAACATCTTTTGCAATTGCAAAATCACCAAAAAGAGCAGAGTCAAAAGAAATTTTTCCGCGGATTAAGTCTTTAAAAGAAACTTCTTTTTCGGCAACTTTAAGGCGAATAAGTTGGGGTTTTCTGCCGTCAGCATCTAAATCGCGGCATTTGCCGCTATATTTAGGAGAGATGCCTTGGCTTAAAAAAGACTGCCTTTCGGCTTCTAGTTCTTCTTTAGTGCAGTAGCAAAAATAAGCTTTCTTTTCTTCAAGAAGTTTTTTAAGATATTTCTCATAAATATCAGTTCTTTCACTTTGCCTTGTAAATGGTTCTTCGGATTCTATACCAAGCCATTTTAGGCCGTTTAAAATTTCTTCTTCGTATTTTTTTTCCGACCGTTCAAGATCGGTATCTTCAATACGAATAATAAATTTACCTCCGTAACGGCGGGCAAAAATAAGATTAAAAAGAGCCGTTCTTGCTGTGCCAAGATGGAGAAAACCGGTAGGTGAAGGAGCAAGACGGACACGAACTTCTTCCTTTTCAGGCATAGTTTAAGTTTACCATAAAAAAGCTGTTTTGCTAGGTTTATTTAACTTTCACAAGAAACTCTTCGGTAATAGTTTACTTTTTTGGTTTTATTTGATAATTTTATAGGCAGAATAAAAACAACAAAAGGAGGTAAAAGAGATGTGGGCATTAGTAAAAAAAGATGAGGGTTTTAAAGTTGGAGAATTTATTATAGTAAAAGGAGAAAAATTCAGAATAAAATAGCAAGGTAAAATAAAAGCCCTGAGTAAATTAGGGCTTTAAATTTATCAATTATCCATAATAAGCAATCCGTCGCGAAATTCTATAAGTTCAGGAGAGTGAGGCAGTATTTTTCTTATAGAGTCGTTTAATTTAAACATAAAAGAAAAAGGAATAACCACTTGCATTTCTTGCTCTTCGCATCCGACTTGGGATGCTACCCACAATTCAGATTTAGTCGGAGCTAATAGAGCAGTTATTGAGGGACGTTCTTCTAGGGGTTTTTCAAGTTTTGCTCTAATAAACTCTAAAGAGTTCAACGGATGTATCCCGTTAAGAAAACCACTTAATTCATTTAATTCGCTAAAGAATCTTGAAATAGAGTCAGAAGAAAAGCTTCCTATTCCAAAACCTGTCATTTCTTTAAGATGTTCAAAAAAGTTTTTTAATGCGTTATTAAGCGAGTGGCGACTCGGGCAAAGAATTCTAAAGATGTTTTCGTTTTTATCAATGCAAACTAGGATTGCATCGGGGTCAGTAAACTGTGGTATAATATCTCCTTGAATATTACTAGAAAGCTTTCCTCCCCAAGAGAATATGCCCCAATCTCCTCTCATTGTTCCGTCTATTTCCGCTTCTATTTTATTTTTATGGAAAAATTCTATCCTTACCGGTTTTAATCCTTCTTTTTTTATAAGATTATCATTGGTGCTTTTTACTAAATCAATAGGCCATTCTTTTACTTCGTTTTTCCATTCTTCTATTTTTTTCGCCAAAAGAACATCTCTTTTATTTATTTCTATTATCCTTTCTTTCAGTTTTTTTACTTTACGCGAAAAAAAGAAAAGAATAAAAGAAAATATTAGAAAAAAAGAACAGAAAAATGATAGCTTTATTGGAAACTCCATAAGGGAAGAACTTTCCTTTGTAAAAAGACTCGCAAAAGAAATAATGCAACCAATTACGATAAAGCTAGAGAAAAAGAACTTATTAAGTTGTAAATCGTATTTTTTTCTGTTAAAAACACTTTCAGTAAATACTGATAAATGTACATCTTTTTCAATATTCATTTTCTTTCTCCCTGTTTCTTATTCTTATTAAGTTTTAGTAATTCTGCCTTTAAGGTATTCCTTCAGCTTTTAAATTTCAAGTTTTGTTTATGTGAGAGTTAAAAGTTTTTATTTAAGTGCTATTCGTAAAACTTCTTCGGCGAGTATTTCAGCGGAATTGGGAATAAAAAAGTTTTGAGATAATTCGGACATTTTTTGGTATTTTTCTTTGTTTTCTAAAATTTTCTTAAGCATGACTGTAAATACATTTGGCAAGAGGTTGCTTTCTTCCAGAACAAGCCCGGCGCCGAATGAAGAAAATTGATAAGCGTTAAATCTTTGATGATCGCCGGCAGATTCCGATAAGGGAATAAGAATAGCGGGCTTGCCGAAGGAAGCTATCTCAAAAACAGAACCGGCGCCGGCACGAGAGACGACAATGTCTGCCGCCGCTAAAGCTTCTTTTAAGTCTTTTTTGAAATAAGAAATGATTTGGTATCCCCTTTTCACTTCTTCATTAAGATGTTCAGCGATGAATTTTAATTCACCTTTTGCGTTATTATAATTTAATTCGCCCGTCTGATGAAGCACTTGGTATTTTTTTAAAATATCAGGAGAATTTTGGATGATAAAATCGTTTATTCTTTCCGAGCCCTGGGAACCGCCTAAAACTAAAATGAGCGGTTTTTCCGGATTAAAACCCCAGTATCTTTTAGCAAATTCTTTTTCATCACGGTTTTCAAGGAGATCGCTTCTTACAGGATTACCAGTAAGAGCGGATTTTTTACCAAAAAAATCTAAAGTGCTTTTGAAAGAAACGCCAACAGCTTTAGCAAAAAAAGCGGAAAGGCGGTTTGTTAATCCTGGGACAGCGTCAGATTCGTGAATAATAATCGGAATGCGATAAAAAGCAGCGGCTAGAACAACCGAAAAAGAACCAGGACCGCCTTTAGAAAAAATAACATCCGGCATAAAGAAAAAAACTTTTACAAGAGCTTCTAGCAAGCCAAAAATAAATTTAAATGGCTCAAGAAAATTAGCTAAGGAAAAATAGCGGCGGATTTTACTACCAGTTATTTTTTTAACTGACAAACCGTATCCTTCTAAAATCGGCTGGTAATTTTTTGCCGAGCCAAGAAATTCCATTTCTAATTCCAGATTGTTTTTTCTGGCTATTTCTTTTATTTTTTCAGCAACAGCAATTATAGGATAGATGTGTCCCCCACTGCCACCGCCGGTAAAAATAATTCTTATTTTTTTCATTTATTATTTATTATAATATAATTGGATAATTTTTAGCATTACCAGCTAAGAGATATTTTTTGATATATTCATCATAACACCAGCCATAGAAAGAAGAATTGCCATAGCAGTGCCGCCATAGCTTACAAAAGGAAGGGAGGCGCCGGTTAAAGGCAGAAGTCCGGAAATAGAACCGATATGCAAAAAAGCTTGGATGCCGATAATAGAGGCAAACCCAATAATTACAAGTTTTGAAAATTCGTCATTGCATTTTTTTGCCAGCATAAAGGAACGTAAGACAAACAAATAAAAGATAAAAATAAGAGCGCAGGAACCAACAAAGCCAAACTCTTCGGCGGCAATGGCAAAAATAGAATCGTTAATAGGTTCGGGAAGATTTTTAATTTTGTTTAGAGAGCGACCATATCCGACACCAAAAATACCGCCGGAGCCGATAGTAATTAATGCTTGATTAATATGAAATGCAGAGCCTTGCTTGTCAGCGCTTTCGCCGGCAAAATATGTTTTTATTCTTTCTAAACGATAAGGAGTAACCGCAATAAAAACAGAGAGACAAATAAAGCCGAGTAAAATTATGCCAGCGAGGTAAGAAAGTTTGGCGCCACTTGAAAAATAAATAATAAGAGCGGCGGCCATAATAATAACAACAATACTTGTAGCCGGCTGAAGAAGAAGAAGAAAACTAATAAGCCCAGAAAATAGAAGAAAAGGCAAAAAACCTTCTTTTAGATTGCTAGTGCGGCGAGAAGCGGATTTACCGGAAAGCCAGGAGGCAAGATAAATAATAAAGGTAAATTTTACCAATTCAGACGGCTGAAAAGAAAGAAAACCAAGATTAAGCCATCTAGCTGCTCCTTTTTCAGCTTGACCAATTGGAGAAAAGACAAGAATAAGTAAAATAATATTTAGGACGAGTAAAAAAGCAGACCATTTTTTAAGATAACGAAAAGGAAAAAAATAGAAAACAAAAAATAAAGCTCCGCCAAAAATTATACCTTTTAAGAGTTGGAGTTTAACAAAATAATAAGTATCACTATAAATTCTTTTCCCGAGATCGGAGGACGCAGAGGAAAGAAGAAGAAGACCAAAAATTAAGATGACAGCCAGAGAAACCCCTAAAAGATAATCAGGGGGAGACTTTCTTCTTCTTATAGATCCTATTCTTCTAACTATGGTTGCCATAAAAAGATCCTCCTAAAGAATCGTAAAAAATACCTTCGGAGTATGATTTTTTACCGCCGACAATAACGGATTTAATTTCAAAATTTTTATCAAATAAAGAGATGTCGGCAATTTTCCCTTCTTTTATAACTCCCCTATCTTTAAAGCCAAACAAGTCGGCGGGGATTTTAGTAATTTTTTCAACTGCTTTTTCAATTAGCCAGTTTTCTTTGGAAGAGGTAGCTGTTTTTAAAAAATAAGGAAAAGAAGAGGAGGATTCTTTAAAGTTACCAAAAGATGAAACAAGCATTCCTTTTTCTTTAAAGAAAGAAAAATCGCCATCGATTAGATTAGAGGAATGGGAAAAAGTAATATTAAAATTACAGCGCTCGGCAAGATTTATTAGGCATAGAGCTAAAGGTTCTTTTCTGCTACGCGATATATCTTTTAAAGTTTTTCCTTCAAGGCTTTTGTCTTTTGCAATAATAATGACTGCTTTTTCAAGCCATTTTTCTTCAGAAATTTTTTTCTTTATTTCTTCTTGAACTTCAGAAGGGCTTAGAGAAAAAGATAGTTTTTCAACGCTTTCCCTTTTAATAAGAGACGATATTAAAGAAACAAGGGGAACAAGGGAGAAACCAGAAGGATGAAAACTAGCAGATATTTCTTTTAGACTATTACTTCTTTTAAGCCATTTAAAATCTTCCACTTCCGCCTGGCTTAGAAAAAGCATACCGGAACGCATTTTTCTTTTTTCTTGCAAGAGAAGATTTAAAAATTTCTTTTTTGTTTCAAATCTATCTTCTTTGACTCTGACTGAGACAACGGCATTTTTTTGGAAAGCTGATTTTGCTGCGGCGGCTATTTCAACGGGCGGTGTTGTTAGAGAGTAAGAAAAGCCAAAGCCAAAAGAGATTCCAAGAGCACCTTCTTTTAGAGAATTTTCTAAAATCTTTTTAAAAACTTTCATTTCATTTTCAGTAAGGTCTCTTTCTTCAAAAGTGTCGGTGATGGAGTCGCGGATATTTATTTCCCCAAAAAGACTTGCGATATTAACGCCAAATTTTATTTTTGAAAGGGAAAAAGAAAAATCATAGAAAGAACGCCAATTAAAATTTAGTTTTTTCCCTATTTGGTTACCAACTAAATGTTCCGGAAAGCCAAAAATAGGAGCTAGAGAAACCCCACCGTGTCCTAAAATTATTGAAGAAACTCCTTGCTTTAAATAATTTTTTTGAAAACGGTCGAAAAAAATTGAATTAGAAAAATCAGAAGAAGAATCAGGATCAATAAATCCAGGCGAGGCAAAACAACTGGAGGCGTCAATAATTTCTTCTGCTTGATAGTTTGGAATATCGCCAACAGCTAAGATTTTATTTTTTTTAGCAAGAATATCGCCACGAAAAAAATCACGGCCGGTTCCATCAATAATAAATGCGTTTTTTATAAGAAGAGCCATAAAAAATGAAGCTGTAAAAAGTTTTTCCTAGATAAATTATAACACGAAAAACAAATAAAGGGGTGTGTAAACTATTATTTTATTTTTCTTTAGGAAAAATTTTCATTTTTTGCTGTTTTTTTACTTTTTGAGGTTGCTATTGACAAACTTTATGAGTATGCTATAATTCTAGCAGAATCATAAAAGCGCCCCCCAGATGTGAATGCCCTTCTTTCTTGGGGGAGTACGTTTTTGTGAGAAAATGCCAC